>Ga0208332_100009_pt1 | contig 140181 bp, 145 predicted proteins | sample DeeseametaMP1493_FD_184186 | JGI IMG/M metagenome (GOLD analysis project Ga0208332, IMG submission 184186) | Marine microbial communities from the Deep Pacific Ocean - MP1493 (SPAdes) | ecosystem: Environmental > Aquatic > Marine > Oceanic | place: South of Fiji, South Pacific Ocean | collected...
CGCCTCGTCGGCATACTGCACGGCTGCTTACGCCACCACACCGAATACGACGAACACACCGCCTGGGCACACCGAACCGCGCAACAGCCCACCGCCGCTTGACAAATTACGGACCTGGGATGTCTAGGGCGCCTGGGTAACGAGTTCGGAACCGTCGAGTGATTTCCCAGGTCAGACCATGGCCGTGTACCCTCCAAGGGTTGCTGACGCAACGACCCTCCTGCCACGGATCGTCCGTGGCCGTTTTCACTAGTCCACAGGAGGTGATGAGGTCTTATGCGTCATTACGAATTGATGGTCATTCTCGACCCCAATCTGGACGAGCGCACTGTCGCTCCGTCACTCGACACGTTCCTCAACGTCGTTCGCAAGGACGGCGGCAGCGTCGACAAGGTCGATGTCTGGGGCAAGCGTCGTCTGGCCTACGAGATCGCCAAGCACGCCGAGGGCATCTACGCCGTTGTGAACATCAACGCCGAGCCTGCCACCGTGAGCGAGCTCGACCGCCAGCTCGGTCTCAACGAGTCCGTTTTGCGCACAAAGGTCCTGCGACAGGGCAAGTAATTGTCGTTGCTCGCCTCTAGGCTGGCATCAACAAAGACTTCTCTACTGAAAGAGGAACCATGGCAGGCGAGACCGTCATCACCGTCGTCGGAAACTTGACGGCAGATCCAGAACTTCGCTTCACCCCGGCCGGTGCGGCCGTGGCCAACTTCACTGTTGCGTCCACTCCGCGCACGTTCGACCGTCAGACCAATGAATGGAAAGACGGAGACGCCCTCTTCATGCGCTGCAACATCTGGCGTGAAGCTGCGGAGAACGTGGCCGAGAGCTTGACCCGTGGGGCACGAGTAGTCGTGACCGGCCGGCTCAGGCAGCGTTCCTATGAAACGCGTGAAGGCGAAAAGCGAACTGTCGTCGAGCTCGAAGTCGACGAGATCGGTCCATCTCTGCGCTACGCCACTGCGAAGGTCAACAAGGCCAGTCGCGGTGGGGGTGGCGGCGGAGGCGGCTTCAGTGGTTCCTCGGGTGGATCGGGCGGAGCGCGCCCGGCCTCGAAAGCGGGATCCAATTCCGGTGGAGACGATCCGTGGGGCAGTGCTCCCGCGGCGTCCGGCTCCTTCGGCGGATCTCGCGGCGGGGACGACGAGCCTCCGTTCTAGATCCTTCGCGATCGAGAACAACCAGATGTAACGGAGAAAGACCATGCCCAAACCGCCATTGCGCGACAAGGTGCTCAAGAAGAAAGCGTGTTCCTTCTGCAAGGAAAAGAACGCGCAGATCGATTACAAGGACACGACGCTGCTGCGTAAGTACGTCAGCGACCGCGGGAAGATCCGCGCGCGTCGAGTCACCGGCAACTGCGTCCAGCATCAGCGTGACGTGGCCGTTGCCGTGAAGAACTCGCGTGAGGTAGCTCTGCTCCCTTACGCCGCGACGGCACGATAGAAAGGGGCGATCAACTATGAAGCTGATCCTCACCGCTGATGTGGACAACCTCGGTGCGCCTGGCGACACCGTAGAGGTCAAAGACGGCTACGGCCGTAACTTCCTGCTGCCTCGTGGACTGGCCATCGCGGCCACCCGCGGCGCACAGAAGCAGGTCGAAGGCATCCGCCGCGCTCAGGAAGCTCGTGCCGTCCGCGGCCTCGAGCACGCCAACGAGCTCAAGCAGGCCATCGAAGGACTCGAGTCCGTGACGCTGTCGGTCAAGACCGCCGGCGACTCGGGCAAGCTGTTCGGTTCGGTCACCGCGTCCGACGTCGCTTCGGCGATCAAGGCAGCCGGTGGACCGGTCGTCGACAAGCGCAGCGTCGAGCTGCCGAAGGCTCACATCAAGGCAACGGGCAAGCACGACGTCGTCGTGAACCTGCACCCCGATGTGGCTGCCAAGTTCAAGCTGGAGGTCGTCGGAAGCTGATTCCACGCTTCCGGCCGATACAGCCGCAAAAAGCCCCACGAACACAACGTGTTCGTGGGGCTTTTTCGTGTCCTCCGCACCTGCGCGGCCATCAGGCCACACCCGGAATGACCCTGAGAGTGTCAGCACCGTTGTCGTGCGGGGTCACGTGGGTTTGCGGCGCAGTGAAGGGTGTCCGTGAGTAGTCGAGACCACAGAAGTCGGGGCGGAATTCAGGTTTCGAATATGGGTTACCGGTGAGAAACATTCGCGCACGCCGGATTTGTGACCAATCCCATACGCTGTGACCCAGTTCACTGCTCTGTTCACTTGGCATTTACTCAACACGCCCGAGCTGTCAACTTGGCTCGACACGCCGCTCCCAAGTTGATGCACAGGTAAAAAACTTTATGTACATGCTCTGAGCGGCAGATATGGCCGAACCTCGGAAAGTTATACCCAGGTTATCCCCAGGTGGTCAACACAGTTGTTCAGCACTGTCCACAATTGCTACACAGGTTCATCCACAGGCCGTGTTGTGACTGGAGACGAGACCACCTAACGTCCGTGCAGCGTCTCTTCGTGACGCGGCGACGGCGCCCGCGGCGCCAGCTGCATCCAGCACATCCGAGGACTGTCGGAGGCTGGCTGTACAACTGGTGTCAGGGCGTGGCCGTGTCGGGCGGTGAGGGTTTCGAGGGGAAAGGACGGTCGGTTCTCGTGGCAGTTGTGGACGATCGAGGACAGTCGGGCTATTCCTCCGAATCACCTCCCAGTGAGGCGCCGGGTGAAGACTTCGGCCGTCAACCTCCACAGGACATGGCCGCGGAGCAATCGGTTCTCGGGGGCATGCTGCTGAGCAAGGACGCCATCGCGGACGTCCTCGAGGTGCTCCGCCCCGGCGACTTCTACCGTCCGGCGCATCAGAACGTCTACGACGCGATCCTGGACCTCTACAGCCGCGGTGAGCCCGCTGACCCGGTGACGGTATCCGCCGAGCTGGATCGTCGCGGTGAGCTCAAGCGCATCGGCGGTCCGCCCTACCTGATCACGCTCACGCAGACCGTCCCGACGGCTGCCAACGCCGGCTACTACGCAGAGATCGTCGCCGAGAAGTCGATTCTGCGTCGCCTGGTTCAGGCGGGCACGCGCATCGTGCAGTTCGGGTATGCCGGCTCCGACGGCCAGGACGTTGCCGAGGTGGTCGACCGAGCACAGGCCGAGGTGTACGACGTCACCGAGCGGCGCACCTCGGAGGACTTCCTGCCCCTCGAAGAGCTGTTGCAGCCGACGATGGACGAGATCGACTCCATCGCCAGCCGCGGCGGCATCTCGCTCGGCGTACCGACCGGCTTCGCCGAACTCGACGAGATCACCAACGGCCTGCACCCCGGTCAGATGATCATCGTGGCGGCCAGGCCTGGTGTGGGCAAGGCGCTCGCGCTGGACACACCGCTACCCACACCCGATGGATGGACCACCATGGGTGAGGTCGCGGTGGGCGATCACCTCATCGACGCTCACGGAATTCCCACACGCGTGGTCGCAGCCACCGAAGTGATGCTCGACCGTCCGTGCTACGAGGTCGAATTCTCCGATGGCACAGTCATCGTCGCCGATGCGGAGCATCAGTGGCTGACCGACACCAGGGCATCGAGGAAGTCGGCACAGGCCGCGGCAGCCAGTTACAATCGCATGCGTAATCAGAAGACGTTCGCTGAGGTTCGCACCACCGAGGAGATCGCGAAGACGGTCCGATGCAAGACCAAGGATGCGCGACTCAATCATTCGGTCGGCAACTCGCAGGCAGTGCAACTACCCGAGCGCGACTTGTTGGTCCCTCCGTACACCCTAGGGGCATGGCTGGGCGACGGTTCTTCCGCTTGCGCAAAGCTCACGACCGCTGATCCCGAGATCATCACGCGCATCGAGGGGGAAGGACTCCGCGTGACGGCGTCCTCGTCTGCCGCCCTGGGGTACAGACTTCAATTGCAGTCCGAAGTGGTAGATGCGAAGGCGTGCATCGTGTGCGGCAAAGAATTCGTACCCTACCCGTTGAGTGTCCGTACCTGCGGTCACTCCTGTGGGGGTAAAGCGCGCTTCATCTCCGAGCCTGTTGAGCCTCCGACCTGCATCGATTGCGGCGCCCGTACTACAGGGCTACACCGATGCCAGAAATGCCGAAAGACAGTCGGTACGGTTCAAGCTCGGCTTCGTACAATCGGCGTCCTCGGCGACAAGCATATTCCCAACGAGTACCTGCGCAGCTCTGAGACACAACGTCGAGCGCTTCTCGCGGGTTTGCTCGACACCGATGGAACGGTCACGGCGGGCGGATCTGCGCAGTTCAGTGTCACTAGTGAGCGTTTGGTCACGGACGTTCGCGAACTCGTAGTCAGTCTCGGCTATCGCGTGCACTTGTCTACCAAGCGAGTCAAGGGACGCACCGAGGCGTCGTCCACCGCGTACACGTTGACCTTCGCTACCGACGAAGTAGTTTTCGGCCTGCATCGAAAGCAGATGTTGCACAAGGAGCGTCGGGCGACCAACTCTACAGTCCGGTCCGGCTCCCGCTTCATCGTCGACGTCCGCAAGGTCGAATCAGTTCCAGTGCGCTGCGTGGAAGTGGACAATGCCGAGCACCTCTACCTCGCCAGTGAGTCGATGATTCCGACGCACAACTCCACCTTGTCGATGGACTTCATGCGGTCGTGTTCGATCAAGCACGGCATGCCCAGTGTCATCTTCTCTCTGGAAATGAGCCGCACCGAGATCGTCATGCGTCTGCTGTCCGCCGAAGCGAAAATCAAACTCGGCGATATGCGTTCGGGAAAGATGACCGACGACGACTGGACCCGCCTGGCGCGTCGGATGAGTGAGATCAGCGAAGCGCCGTTGTTCGTCGACGACTCCCCCAACCTGACGATGATGGAGATCCGCGCGAAGGCGCGTCGCCTCAAACAGCGCAACGGCCTGAAACTGATTGTGGTGGACTACCTTCAGCTGATGTCCTCGGGCAAGAAGGTCGAATCGAGGCAGCAGGAAGTCTCCGACTTCTCGCGTCAGCTCAAGCTCCTCGCGAAGGAACTCGAATGCCCGGTGGTCGCGGTCTGCCAGCTCAACCGTGGTCCCGAGCAGCGAACCGACAAAAAGCCGATGGTGTCCGACCTCCGTGAGTCGGGTTCGCTGGAGCAGGACGCCGACATGGTCATCCTGCTTCACCGCCCCGACGCTATTGAGCGCGACGACCCGCGCGGCGGTGAAGCCGACCTCATTCTCGGCAAGCACCGCAACGGTCCGACCGCGACCATCACCGTCGCGCACCAGCTGCACCTGTCGCGCTTCGTGGACATGGCACGGGGGTAGCTGCTGGCCGACCCCGCCGCTACGAGCTACGTTCGGACTGCGCAGGAAGCAGGTGCCCCATGCGATTTCGCTTCGTCTGGAGGTATCGAATGTTGCCCGGTGCGACACCCGCCAACAGCGGTAGTCGCGCCGAGACCTCGATGCCGTGGGCCTCCAGGCCTGATACCTTGGCGGGATTGTTCGTCAGCAGTTGAACGGACGAGAGTCCGAGGTCTCGGAGAATTGCTGCACCGCCACCGTATTCGCGGCCGTCCGCTGATTCGCCGAGCTCCAAGTTTGCCGCGACGGTGTCGAAGCCTTGATCCTGCAGTCGGTATGCAGCGAGTTTCTTGACCAAACCGATGCCACGTCCTTCGTGCCCGCGCAGATATACAACCACACCACCTTCGCGACCGATTCGCTCCATCGCCGCGCTCAGCTGGGGGCCGCATTCGCAGCGCTGGGAGGCAAGGGACTCCCCTGTCAAGCACTCCGAGTGCACTCGCGCGAGAGAATGCAACCCGAGTGTGCCGCGCACGAGCGCAACGTGTTCCGCACCTGTCTCGTGATCGAGGTAGCCGATCATCCGGAACTCACCGTGCTGGGTGGGAAGAACCGTCTCGACGATACGTTCAACTCGTGCCCGCTCCGGTGCTGGTGCCGATTTCGTCATTCGTCGATAGGCGACGAGTTCGTCGATGGTCAGAACTGGCAAACCCATCTGCCGCCCCAGCGCCTCGACAGCGGGGTACCGCATCATCGAACCGTTGTCGGACAACAACTCAGCGATGACTCCGACGGCAGGCAACCCCGCCGATGCACAGAGATCCACGGCCGCTTCGGTGTGTCCCGGCCGTTCGAGCACGCCCCCGGGTCGAGCCCGCAGCGGCAGAACGTGACCCGGCCGGATCAAGTCCGCCGCAACTGTATCCGCGCTGGCCAGCACCCGCAGTGTGCGTGCACGATCCGAAGCGGAGATTCCCGTCGTGACCCCCAAGGCCGCATCGACGGTCACCGTGTAGGCGGTCTGCTTGGGATCTTGATTGTTCGACACCATCTGGGGTAGTTCCAGTGCGTCCGCGCGCGCACCGGTCATCGGTGCACACAGCAAGCCGGAAGTGTTTCGGACGGTCCACGCCACCCAGTCCGAAGTGACCCGATCTGCCGCGAGGATAACGTCGCCCTCGTTCTCTCGATCCGCAGAGTCGGTCACGAACACAGGTTTGCCGGCACGTAGTGAATCGAGTGCCGCGTCGACCGCCCGCATCAAAGATCCACGGCAAGGCGTCGGAACTTGCTGCCGTGAAACACGATCGGCGCCACATCTGCTTTGACCTCGAGCTCGTTGATCGCCATGAGCACTATGGCGTGATCCCCAGCCGGGACCTGCTCGGTGACGGTGGCGTCGAGCCACATGCTGGCACCTTCGATGAAGACAGCGCCGTCCTCGGTGGTGACTACGTCGAGTCCCTCGAATCGGTTGCCGGTCTTCGCGGCCAGTGTGCGGGCCGCGCCGTCGTGCAACTCGCCCAGGACCGAAATGCCGATTCGAGCCGAGGTGGTGAGCTTGGGCCATGTTGTGGAGGTGTGTTGGACGCAGAACGCGACCAGTGGTGGATCCATCGACACCGCAACGAAACTCGACGCGGCCATCCCCATCGGTTTGCCGTCGATCTCCGCGCACAACGCGACGACACCTGAGGGGAACTGCGCGAACGCCGACCGAAGGACGGAATGGTCGAGCTGGGTGGTGGCCAAGGTCATGACAGATCCGATCGGGTGGACGCGGCGGCGAGCAGAGTCGATCCCCATCGGGAAACGTAGTCGCCGATCTTGGAGTCGGTGGTGTAGCTGGAGTCGATCAGATAGAGACCCGGTGCGGGGGCTGTGGCCCCGAGCTCTACCAGAACATGTTTGAGGAAGAGGTCGGGAGCCATCGCGTGCGCCGGGCCTGCACCGAGCATGAGCGGCAGCACCGTCACACCGCGCAGGCCGGTATCGCCTGCGAACTGGTCGAGAAACAGCTTGAGAACTCCGGTGTAGGTGGCTTTGAAGGTCGGACTTGCGCACACCACGAGATCGGAGGACGAGACCGTCTCCACTGCCTCCGCCACCGCGGCGTCCCCCCATCCCAACAATCCGCTGCCGAGCATGATCACGTCGACCGTCGCGTCGGGGGTCTCGCCTGTCAGCTTCTCTGCCACGCTCGTCGCGGCATCGAGGGTTCGAGAGGCCGGCTTGGGGTTGCCCGCAACCACCGTGACTTTCATGCGTGATCCTCCTTGCAGTGGGGTGAGAACTACCCAACACCGTCCGGATGTCGGCCGTGCAACCCTCCGATGGCTGGAGCATTGCGCCACTGAAGGTCGCCTCGCCAGCAGTGCTGACCTGCGCCGACGCGCGCGCCGTCCCGGAGAACGCCAAACAACGGGTCAGGCCGGGGCTGGTGGTCGCCCCAGCTTCTACAAGTTCAGCATGTCCAGGGCCCTGACGGCGACGCGTTCGAGTTGCTGCGCGGTGGCGCCGTCGCGGGCGCGTTGGGACATCCCCTGGATGACCACGCCGGTGAACTCGGCCATGTCCTCGGGATCGCAGTCCGCTGGTAGTGCACCGTCGGCAATGTTCGAGGCGATTCGTTCGGACAGCAACGTTACGTTCGCATTACGCATGTCCCGCAACCGGTCTGCGATGTGGTCGTTGGCGGGGGTCACGCCGACGGCCGAGCTGATGATCAGACAGCCACCCGGGCAGGACGTGTCCGTGTAGTGCGAGGCGGCGTCATGGAGCAGGCGTCGAATCAGTCCGCTCGCGTGGACCTCTTCGGCGAAGGCGCGATCCATGAAGTCGCCGCGAGTCGCTTTGTAGCGATCGATCGCCGCGAAAAACACGCCTTCCTTACCGCCGAATGCGCTGTAGAGAGACGGCGGGTTGATGCGCATCGCGGAGGTCAACGTGGCCACCGACGTCCCCTCGTATCCGTGCTCCCAGAACGCGAACATCGCCTGGTCGAGCGCTGTGTCCACGTCGAACTTTCGTCCCTGTCCCGGTACGCCCGCCATGCACTCTCCTGATGTCGCTTCGCACGAGATGCCTACTGCGATCAAGTCTACTCCTGTAGCGGTCGCTATGAGAATGGTTTACGGTTCGGGTACCACAGCCCCGACCGGATCGAAGGGATGGACAAAGGTGACCGAGACTCGACACACAACCACGGCCCCAACCCGGCTCGCCCGACGGCGTCCAAACGCGAAGGTCGCCATCTTCTGGATGATGCTCGCAGTGTTCGGGGTGGGAACCGTCGAATACATGGTGGTAGGGGTACTTTCGGAGATCTCCACCGACGTCCGAGTCGATACCTCCAGCGCTGGGCTCCTCGTCACGATCTACGCACTCACAGTGGTGATCGGTGGCCCGCTGCTGACGATCGCCACAACGCGGGTGCCGCGGACGCCGCTGATCATGGCACTGATGGGGCTGTTCGTCATCGGGAATGTGGGAACAGCGCTGGCACCGAGCTTTGAGGCCATGGTGGTCTTCCGGGTGATCACCGCGCTACCGCACGCAACCTTCTTCGCGCTGTGCCTGGTGTTGGCCACCTCGTTGGTGGCACCGGAGTTTCAGGGGCGGGTGATTGCCCGCGTAACGCTGGGCCTCAATCTGGCCACCGTCCTGGGCGTCCCGCTGGGCACCTTGATCGGCGCCCAACTCGGCTGGCGCTGGTCATTCGCGATCATCGCCATGTTTCAGCTAGTGGTCACCGCTGCGCTCATTGCCTCCACCCGCAACGCGGCTCCATCTCATCAAACCGGTCGTGCGACATCGGAACTGCGCGTGTTCGCCCGGGGGACGGTCCTGTGGGCAATCGGGCTCACGGCACTGAGCCAAGCAGCACTGTTCGTTGTGTTCACCTACATCGCGCCGTACCTCACCGAGCACGCCACTATCTCGGCATCGACGGTGACCGTGGCGCTGTTCATCTTCGGGCTCGGTTCGGTGGTGGGCAATCAACTCGGTGGCTACTTCGCAGACAAGGCGCTAGATCGCACGCTGTACGTCGCATTGAGCGCACTGGCGTTTTCGCTGCTGGTGCTCTTCGTCTTCGGGAGCACGCCGTGGTTCGCGTTTACCTGGATGTTCGTCCTCGGCGCCACCGGGTTCTCGATCATCCCGCCACTCGCATCGAAGCTCATCGGCGCCGCCAGCGACGCACCGCACCTCGCTGCGACGGTGAACATCGCCGGCTTTCAGCTGGCAAACGCCGCGGGTGCATGGATCGGCTCCGTCGCACTTTCCAGCGGCACCAACGTAGGCGTCCTCCCGGCAATCGGAGCTCTGCTTGCGACGGCTGCTGTGTTTCTGCTCTATGTCAGTGGGCGTAGCGCAACGGTCGAGGTGTGAGCGCGCGGCGCGAGCCCCTCATCCCTGCCACGGCAGAACAGTCAAGTCCGGCCAGATCGACGTCCACCGTTCGGCCTTGGCCTCGTAGACGTGGCGCATCGGCAGGCGCGGGTTGGGTCGAACAATGCCGTCGAACAGGTCTGCGAAACCGTGGGGAGCGTAGACCCGAGGTGTCCCGTCGGCCTCGGTTCGGACTCCGAAACAGCATGTGGTCGAGACGAAGTGGTCGATGGCGTCCTCGGAACTTCGGTACGGACTCAAGTCAGCACCGAAATGATTGGCGTACCAGAGGTGAACGCGGGCCTGATTGCGCACTTCCACATCGACGCCGAGGTCACCGAACAACTCCTCGGCCTGTTTGATGACGCGGTCCTCCGCCTCGTACGACAGATCCGAGCTATCGAAATAGAAGAAGTCGTAGTCTCGGATACCGGTCTGCGGGTCGTAGCCCGATCGGTAGTTCCAGACGGTTTGGAACAGACCACCGGCGGTGAGATACCACTCCGGCAGATCCAAAGTCGGCGCGCGCTCGAGTATCTCCGTCACGACGGAGTTCGTTCGGATGGCGGTCCAGAAGTCGTGCGGGCCCATTGGAGCATCCTGACATACAGGTACGACCTCTCGAAGTACGACACCGTGCCAGGGCAACGAGCAGCGCCGCAGTCACTCCGGTGGGGAGTGGCTACGGCGCTGCAATGCATCATGGCTACGAGAGCGGACATCCGACGGTGTAGTTCCAGTCGGTTCCGGCCGGTCCGATCACCTTGACGAGGACGGTCGTGTCTCCGCCCGCGGGCAGGTTCACTACTGCCGAACCGGTGCCCTCGTTGATGTTGTCCCCGACCTGGCCGGTGCTGTAGACGAGGCCACCCTGGTAGTACACATCGATGATGTCCGGGATGTTGTATGTCTCGTAACGAAGTACGAACGAGGTTGGGCCGCCCCGGCCCAGGTCATGCACGGTTTGCGTGACTCCGGGACCGCCGGCGATGGTGTCCTGATTGCACAGCTGCCGCGGTGCGATCGAGCCTGTTCCCGGCAGGCTGTTGATGATCGAGCTCCCGCTGTTGAGAATGCTCCTCGCGCCGTCGACGATGCTCCCGCCGTCGAGAATGGCGCTGCCACTATCCAGAATGGCGCTGCCACTGTCGATTGCGGCCTCGACGCTACCGGTGCTCGGTTGCGCCGCGGAGGTTCCAGGGGCGAGTAGGGCGACGAAGCCCGCGGCAGCCGCGACTACCAGAGAACGGCGTATTCGATTATTGTTCAACATATTTGCTCCGCACTGGATGAGGTTCGTGTCGTGAGCAATGGTTGCATCGACACCTGCCTGGCGGATATCCGTCGATTGGACTACTTCACATCGTCGCGATTACACGGCGCGCCTGAGCTGCGCGACCATCCAGTCGAGACCCGCTTCCACCGCCGCCCGTGTATCGGGGGTATCGATCATGGCGTCGAAGCCGTGGCCGGCGCCTGCCACAGTCAGCACCTCGAGCGGTGCTCCGACCGTGGATGCTTGGGCGAGGAAGTCCGCCTGACCGCCGACGAAGTCGGGGATCTCGTTTTCGACCAACGTGATGCGCGTCGGAACGGTCGCTACCCCACGTATTGCGTGCTCCGGGTCGGGCCAACCGGGGGTACCGGGGCCAGGGAGTACCGGATAGGTCAACTCGACGCAGCGCAGCCAGGGCTGGGGATCGGCCAGGAACGGGTACGCGAGCGGACCGCCTCCCGAGAAGAACCACAGACCGATGGCGCTACCGTCGACCTCGGGACGTGACCGCAGTTGCTCCACAGCCGCAGACACCGTGCGCAGAGCCTCCGGATAGAGAAATCCATCGGTGAGTTCGTGGTCTACGACGCCCGCCACGACTCCGCGTCGGGCAAGATGGCTGGCATAGTCGTGGTAGAAGTTCGAATCACGCGGCATCACTTCGGGTTTCGCTGGGTACAAGCCATGAACCAGCAGCACACACGCCGACGGTGGTGGGCTGTCGGGCAGGTAGACGTCCAGCACACCATCGCGAATGGGTGCCACGGAATCGACGGGAAGTACCAGGTGCGGGCCACTCGGCTCGTGCAAAGCAGGGTCCTTTCGTGGACGTCGGGTGATCTTCAGCATTGCTCGTTCGCAAGAACGTGTCCAACAAATATCGCCGTCGGAATGTCGAATCTATCGAGCCAGGAACTCGCTGGAGACGACGTGCGCGTGAAAACGGGCCACGGCCGCGGTGGGGCGGTATTGGCCAGTCACGAGTGCGACTTCTCGCCCGCGGTGGCCCGTCAACGGGACGGTGACGACACTCGGGTCGGTGGACTCCGCTACCGGCAGGAGTGCGACTCCGAGTCCGCTGCCGACCAGTGCTCGGATAGTGTCGATCTCGTTGATTTCGAACGGAACTCGCGGCCGGAAGCCCGCCTCGGCGCTCCAGTTGTCGAGGAGTGTGCGCAAGTGAAAGCTCGGCGGGCTGGCTACGAACGACTCGTTTGCCAGCTCCTCGATGCCGACGGTCTGCCTCTGGGCAAAGGGGTGTGTCCGGCTTACGTGTAGACAGATCTGCTGACTACCGAGAATCACGGCGGGGAGGTCGCCCGGTGGCGGGATCATCACCGCCACGTCGAGACGGCCCTCACGCAACATCGTCGCCAGGGCCTGACCGTGAGCTTGAACCAGGTGAACCCGAATGCGCGCCGCGGATTCGTGAAACTGAGCGAGCAGTGTCGACAGCGAGCGGGGGCCGAGAGTCAACGGGAACCCGAAGCGCACCAGTCCGCTGTCTGGATCGGCGTCGGCTCGAACTGCCGAGACCGCATCGTCCAACTCGCGAATCGCGTTGTGGGTGCGTTGAAAGAACTCATGCCCCGAGGTCGTCAGTGCCACCCCGCGGCCGACGGGCTGAAACAGGGCGAGCCCGAGGATCCTCTCGAGCGATCGCAGTCGTCGGCTCACCGAGGACTGCGGGACTCCAAGCAGTTCGGCGGCGCGGGTGACGTGCCCTTCGGCGGCCACGGCGTCGAAAGCAGTGAGTAGTGGCGCGATCGACTCGGGCCCGAAATGCATGTCTTCATCCATATTCGGATCATAAATCTATTGAAAGATCATTGGACGGATGAATATCTGCTCGGAAGCATGGCAGGTGAATCGGCGAGCAGATCGGAAACTAACCATGGACAAGCAATCGGAACCACTGGACGTGCTGCTCATCGGTGGCGGCATCATGTCCGCCACCTTGGGGACGCTCATCGCAAAGACAATGCCGAACAAATCCACTGCGCTTGTCGAACGACTCGACGACCTGGCCGGGGAGAGCTCAGGGTCGTGGAACAACGCCGGTACCGGGCACGCAGGACTGTGTGAACTGAACTACATGCCCGATGCAGATGACTCGTCGAAACCCGAGGTCATCGCGAACCAGTTCGCGCTCACCCGAGACTTCTGGGCCGCGCTGATCGAGAGCGGCGACGTCGCGGCGTCTTTCCTCAGCTCGGTCCCACACATGAACGTGGTGTTCGGGGACGAGGACGTCGAGTATCTCCGTCGGCGATGGACCACGCTCCGATCGCACCCTGCATTCGCGGCGATGGAGTACACCGAGGACCCGCAGGTCGTGCACCGCTGGGCACCCTTGCTCATAGAGGGCAGGGTGTCAGCAGAGCGCGTCGCCGCCACCCGTGCTCCGGCCGGGACAGACGTCGACTTCGGTGCACTCACACACTCACTGACGCAATCGATGTCCACCAACGGGTGCCGGATAGACACCGGTTGCGAGGTGACGCACCTCGAACGGGGACGTGACGGGATCTGGACTGTGTCGGGCCGTTCGATGCACGGAGGCAGGAAGTTTCGTGTTCGGTCACGGTTCGTGTTCGTCGGCGCCGGTGGATATGCATTGCGGTTGCTGCAGAAGGCCCGCATTCCCGAGATCCGCGGCTACGGCGTGTTCCCGTTCGGGGCCGAGTTCCTCCGAACGGACGATCCCGCGGTCGTCGACCGACACCGGGCAAAGGTCTACGGCAAGCCCTCGCTCGGTGCACCGCCAATGTCGCTACCGCACCTGGACACGCGCATCGTCGACGGCGCTGCGTCACTGATGTTCGGGCCGTACGCGACCTTCAGTACGCGGCTGCTCAAACATGGTCGGTTGCGTGACCTGTTCACCACGATTCGCCCATCGAACCTGCCGATTCTGCTGTCTGTCGGTGCGCAGAACCTCTCTCTGGTGCGGTATCTCGTCGGACAACTGCTGGCGACGCGAAGAACGAAGTTTACGGAACTGCAGAAGTTCTATCCGGATGCGAACCCAGCCGATTGGTACCCGATCTCTGCGGGGCAACGTGCGCAGCTGATCAAACCGAAGTCACGGATCTCCGGCGAGTTGATGTTCGGGACCGAGATCGTCACCGGTGCAGACGGAACCATCGCAGGACTGCTCGGCGCCTCCCCAGGCGCGTCCGTGGCGCCGTCGGCGATGATCGAAGTCTTGGAGCGATGCTTTGACGAGGACCGAGCAACGTGGGAGCCGCGTCTGCGAGAGTTGCTACCGGGAACCTCCCTCGCGCCGTACCGGTGAGGAAGAGCGCCTGAGTTCTTCGGTTCGCTAAGTTCTACGGATGAAGTGGACCGACCGCCATGGGCCGACGTTTGCGGCACTGTGCGGAAGTTTGACGGCTGTACTCGCTGCCCGACTGTCGCTGGGGAACGACTCGCGGTTCGCGGAAGAGTCCGGTGTCTGGTTCGGACAGCTCGTCACGCCCCAGTGGTCCGGGTTCGTGACCGTGAGCGTGGCGCTTCTGACGATCCTGGCGGTGCAGGTGCGTCGATCGGCTCTGCTCGTCGCCCTCGCTGGCGTCACCGGTCCCGTAGTTATAGCGTTGCCTGCCCTGGTGCCAGTTGCCGGAAATCAGGCTGTGTCTGTCAGTGCTGTGGGCGCGGGACTCCTGTTGGGCGCCTCCGCCGTCATTTCGGTGACACGACGCGCCGCGCAGGTCGCGCTGATCGTTGGGGTGTCGGTTGGGGTGCTGTTCTGGGGCGCCGTCAGAGCTCTTCTCCCCTCCGAGGAGGGCCGGTGGCTCGTATCCGTGGGGCCCAGCTACGTCGAGCCCTCCGCCCACCCGGTCGTGCTGTTGGCCGTCGCCGTTCTGGTGTCCGTGGTCGCGCTTCGGTTGGGCCCGCTGGCGAGCGACGAGGCGACCACCCGCACCATCCTCGCTTTGATTGCGCTTGTGTTCGTGTACCTGTTGGCCTACATCTTTCTCGGCTCGATCACCTCGGCAACGTGGGGATGGACGCTGGCAGTTGTTGTTTCGTGCGCTTCTACGCTCGCAGCCTCGCGGCTCGTCGATGCCCGTGACGGTGTCATCCTCATGGTCGGCTTGGCAGTAGCTGCGACCACAGTGACTGGCTTGGCGTGGTCTTCGCGGTCGTTGTGGATTGCATTGGGTGGCGTCGCCGTCCTGGCTCTTGCCGCAGTCCTCGGCTCGCACCGTCCCCATGTATTGGTGGGATTGTCAGTGCTGGCGTGCGTCGCGGCGACCGGATTGCTCACCCACACGGCGGGTTTGAATGTAGTACCGACAGTGGCGTACACCTTGCTGTTCCCGGCTGCCGTCGGCTTCAGCCTCGGGTCCGCGCTCCCGGTGAACCTGCCGGCCTCGGCTATGGCCCCGGCCATTCCGATGACGCTGACTTTGTTCTCGGTGTCCGCCCCGAACGTCCCATCGGTCTACTACTGGACCGACGGGACCGCGACCGGCTACGAGGGTCCGGTTGTCGCCGCGTTATCCCCGCTGAACATCGGTGTGCTCGTCTCGGTGTCGGTCATCGTGTTTGCAGGACTCGCAATCGCTCGGCGACCAGGGCGGCACCTTCACGCGTCTTAATCGTCACTGACCGCCACCACAAACGGTCCGAGAGGTATGGTTCCTCCGGGGGCCGTCGGGGCTGTCCGGCGGTGGAGTCGGTGATGGGCGAGGCTATGGGTTGGTTGGGTGCAAGGCGACGGTGGACAGTGATCTGCGCAGTGTGCGTCGCCGCCGTTGTCGGGTTGTCGGCGTGTTCGGACGATTCGACCAAGGAGGCAAGTTGCACCGGGGACGAACCGTCGGGTGTCACGGTTGCGGGTGACGATCCGCCGCAATGGGCCACCAGCTGGGTTTCGCAAGCGGGTGGTGCCATGGGCGGTGGCACCGTCGATGTCCCGAAGGCCGATGACGTTCTCGAGGCCGTGTACGCCTGCACGGGTCTGAAAAATGACACGGTGATCGAACTCGTGGCCGTCCGTGGGGTGGCTGCGGAACGGCAGGTGCGCATCGGCGTCCAAGACTATGCCTATCGCGCTGGCGAGATGACGGTAGATGGTGATCGCTATTCGTTCGATATTGCTGTAGCGCAGCCTGATTCGAGCATGGCGAGAATCGGGATCGCGTTCGCGCCGATGCGCGGCCCACGGTCGCAGGTGAGCAACTATTCGGGAGAGTTCGTCATCCAGCAGATGCGGGAGGCGGGGGTGCTGTGACCGATATCGATGCCGACGACGGCGCTGTTTCCGCCAGAGCTGCGATGAGGTCTCGCTGTATCGCAGTCTCGGGCGCGGAGGTGTCGATCACAGCCGAGACCGGCAGCCGCAGTCGTTGCTGAGCCTCGGATCGGAAGACGAGCCCCGTCTTCGGCGTGTTGTCCGCGGTGCTCGCATACAGGATGGACCAGCATTCGGGGTGGTTCAGTAGTTCTGCGCTTGCGGTGTGGTCGAGGGCGACGGGTGGGCCGAAGCTCAGCCGTAGTCCGCTGCGTTTCATGGCGCGTTCGACGACCCTGAGCAGGAGAATCTGTTCGCTACGTTTCGGCAGGAGCAGCGGATAGTCGGCCAGCTGCTCCAGGCTTGGATTGGTCTCGGATGCCAGCGGATGTCCCTCGGCCAGGACCACCACGAGGTCCTCGGTCCACAGCTCGATCGCATCGAGACCGGATCGCTCGACGCTGCCGCGAATCAACGCCACCTGACAGTCGCCGGAGGTGACAGCTTCGATCTGCTCAGCAAATCGTTTCAGGACGAAATCGATCTCCGCTTCTGGGTGGCGTTCTCTCACCTGAACGATCGCGGCGATGGCATTTGCTGCAAATGTCATGTTCGCCGTCAGGCGTAGCTGGTTCCGGCTTCGCGCCGTCAAGGCCAGCGCTGCCTGCTCGAGGTCCATCATATGCCGGGCGATGGACACCAATCGAGTTCCCACCGTGGTCAATTGGACCGAACGAGACGACCGTTCGAACAGAGGCGCTCGCATCTCTCGTTCGAGCTTTGCAATCTGCAGGCTGATGGCGGACTGCGAGACGTAGCACCGCTCCGCTGCCCGCGAGAAGTTGAGCTCCTCGGCGACGGCAAGGAAGTATCTCAGCTGTCGTAGTTCCATCCTGCCTCCATCTATGAGTCTTGCTCATAGATGCTATGTCAACTTTCGCGTTGATGATCACCCGAATCCAGCGTTTCATGGAGCCACACGTTCGATCGAAGGGAGACTCGCTGTGGAGAAGTACGACGTTGTCATTGTCGGATCGGGATTCGGGGCCCTCGCCGCCGCCAAGTCCCTCGGCAAGGCCGGAGTCGACTTCTCGCTGATCTCCAGCAGCACCGAGCACCTCTTTCAGCCGCTGCTGTACCAGGCGGCGACCGGAATGCTCTCGACCGGCGAGATCGCGCCCCCATCCGGCGCATTCTGGCGGAGTACGAATCCGCCGATGTCCGCCTCGGTCGCGTTGTCGACGTGGATCCAGATCGGCACCAGGTCACCTACACCGGTGCCGGTGTGAACCACACCATCGAATACGGACAACTGATCGTCGCTACAGGTGCCACTCAGGCCTACTTCGGTCGCGACGAGTTCAAGGACCGCACGTTCGCTCTCAAGACCGTCGACGATGCCGTGGCGCTGCGCGAGCAGATCCTGAGCTGCTACGAGGCCGCTCACCAGACATCGGACCCGGCGATCAAGAGGGATCTGCTGAGCTTCGTCGTCGTCGGTGCCGGCGCGACCGGAGTCGAGCTGGCGGGTCAGATCAGAGACCTGGCACACCGATACTTCGCCGCATCGTTCCCGGACATCGCCCCGGACGAGGTGACGGTGACGCTCGTCGACGGAGTCAAGGACGTGTTGCCGGCGTTCGGCGGCAAGTTGAGCGCTTATGCCCGGAAGAAGCTGGAAAGCTCGGGCGTCGACATCCTGACGGGCGCCATGGTCACCGACATCGCCGACGATGTGGTCACCGTCAAGGACGTCGATACCGACGCCACCTTGCGCATCAGCGCCAAGACGGTCATCTGGTCGGCCGGCGTGCAGGCCAGCGACCTTGCTTCGGTAGTGGCGCAGCGGACGGGGTGCGAGACCGACCGCGCGGGCCGTCTCCTCGTCCACGACGACCTTACTGTCGGGACCGCGAAGGACGTCTACGCGATCGGTGACGTGACATCGCTGAACGGGCTGCCCGGCCAGTCGCCCGTCGCGATGCAGCAGGGACGCCACGTTGCCCAGATGATCACGGGCAAAGTCGATACCGGCACACCGTTCGAGTACTTCGACAAAGGCAGCATGTCGATCGTCGGCCGCTTCAGTGCGGTCGCGAGACTGTTCGGCAAGGTGGACATGGCCGGTCCGCTGGCTTGGGTGATGTGGCTGGCGGTGCACCTGATGTATCTGGTCGGGTTCCGAAACCGCTACATCGCCGTCCTGTCGTGGATGAACTCCTACATCGGGGACAGGCGTCCGCACTTCCAGTACACGGACAGGCAAGCAGTCGCCGCCGAGAAGCTGTCGGTCGAAAATCCGTCGAGTGAAAAGCAGCGAGCGGCGTAGTTCGCGTGACGCCCTAAAACAAACTGCCGGTATGTTTGAAACACTCAAATACCAGCGGCGGTCGGTTTTGTGGAGTACCTTCTTGACGTACAGCGTTGGAACGTCTGTTGGGAAGGTGATGTCAGATGGCAGCGACCATGTCGCCCGCGGGTCCGGCCGAGAGTGTGAATCTGGGCGGTCGGCCCGCCTCCCATCAGCTGCGCGTCGCACGAGAGACCACAGCGCGCCTGGTCGAGCATGTGCTGACGACCACTCGGAGCCAGGATCTGACCGGAGAAATCGGACGGAGTGCCGTCGCCGACATCGCCGAGGTGTGCGTGGCGCTGGCAGCAGACGTTCTCGACAGCGGAGTCCAGCCCACGTCGGCGGAGTTGTCGCGCCTCAGCCAATCCGCAGGCACGTGGGCCCGTGCCGGTGTTCCGCTGGCACCCATCCAGCATGCGTTCCACGAGGGATTCTCGGTGGGGCTACGAATGGTCGCCGGCTGCGCTGTCGACAGTGACTACCCCGCGCTCGTCGACGGCACCGTATTGATGTTCGGATTGCTCGACGTAGTGTCCGAGGCTATCGCCTCCGCATACCTCGATGCGTACAAGACGGCCGCGGCGCAGGACCATGAGGCGCAGGACCATGAACAGACACACGCGATTGTCACGGCGTTGCTCGCTGGCGACCCCGAAGCCGCGCGCATCGCCGAACGTGTCGGAATCGAACTCGCCAGTGGCTACGAGGTTCTCGCGGTGCATTTCCCGCCGCACGAGGACGAGACCGAAACCCCAGGGGGGAACGACGCTGCCGCCGGCCACAAGCTCGCACGCATCACATCGGCCCTTTCGCGATACAGCTCGCCCATGCCACCGTTGGCGCTGCTGAGCGCCTCGGGAGGAACGATTCTGGTGCCCGACGCCACCCCGGCCGCGGCCGAGGAACTCGTCGCGAGTCTGAGCGAGGCTGCCGGAGTTCCGGTGTCGGCCGCCACTGCATTCGCGAAGCCGGAACGGGTGTCCGACGCCGCCGATAATGTCTACGAACTACTGCGGCTCGTCCAACGACTGAACTATCCTCCTGCCGTCTATCGCATCTCTGACTTGGCGCTGGAGTTTCAGATCGCTCGGCCGGGTATCGGTCGTCGGCATCTGACACGGTTGCTCGACCCGTTGCGCCAGACGCCTGACCTGTTGCCGACGCTGGAGGCGTTCGTCGCGACCGAGGCGAATCGCAAGAAGGCCGCGAAGCAACTGGTTTGCCATCCCAACACCGTCGACTATCGCCTCAAGCGCATCGAACAGATCACGGGTGTCGATCCCATGAAGTCCTCGGGCCTGCGTGCACTGCACGCTGCCCTGATCGCCGACTCACTCGACTCGAAGCAGTGAACATGACAGCCCTGCCGCTCGCCCCGGTGACGTCGTTCGCTGCTCGCGCGGCCCTCGGGGCCATCGACTCCATGGTGCCGTGCTTCCAAACCGTGGTGGCCTTGCATACGAGCGAGGTGGTCGGCGTCGAGGCGTTGGCACGGTGGCCTACCGTGAAGGGCGCCGACCCGGCCGAGGTCTTCGCTCTGGCCCGATCACGTGGGGTTGTCTCGGATATTGACTTCGCCTGTCGCAGTGCGGCAGTGAAGGCAGCTCAATCAGCAGGACTCACCGACAGCCTGGCGCTGTACCTGAACTTCGAACCGTCGGGAATAGTCGACGATGCCTGCACCGAGGTGCATCTCGACTCACTCGTGTGCGAGGCGAACGTGGTTCTCGAGATCACCGAGCGAGGACTCGATGTGCACCCGGACCGGTTGCGGGCCATGGTGCGGTCGGCACGGCGTCGAGGATTTGCGATTGCGCTCGACGACGTGGGATCGAACTCGGCTACGCTCGAGGCGCTTTCGGTGGTAGAACCGGACATCGTCAAGCTCGACGCGTCCATTGTTCGCCGCCCGAAATCACTCCACACCGCGCGCGTGATGTTCGCGGTACGCAGGTATGTCGCATCGACCGGCGCTGTGCTCCTCGCCGAAGGTATCGAGTCCGAACGCGATCACGATCGCGCCCTCAAATTGGGTGCGACGTTGGGGCAGGGCTGGTTGTTCGGTGCCGCAGCTTCGGGGAGGGACGTGCAGACTCGCCTACGCTAGCTGCTAAGGTTCCCCTAACTCGAACGTGGAGCAAAGGTGGAATCAGTGGGTCTCAGAGTGTTGTTCTTGCCGAAGGTAGTTCGCTCGGCCGCGGCCGCGGCCGCGGGATTGCTTGTGCTGGCGTCGGTGTCTTGCGGCAGCGACGAGAGCCCCGGCGATGCACTCGCCTCGACGAGCGGCTCGTTCCCGATCACCATCGAACACGAGTTCGGCGCAACGACGATCACCGAGAAGCCGGAACGGGTGGTGACCCTCGGTGTCACCGACGCCGATGCCGTCATCGCACTGGGCACGATTCCCGTCGGCAACACCGGGTTCGTGTTCTACGAGAACGGGCTGGGACCGTGGACCGAGGACGAGGTGGGTGATGCAGATCTGACGCGTATCGCATCGGACTCCCAACCAAACCTCGAACAGATCGCGGAGTTGGCACCGGACCTGATCCTCGGCATCAGCGCAGGATTCGACGAGGCCGTCTACGACAAGCTCGACGCGATCGCCCCCACGGTCGCACGACCCGCCGGAACCGCGGCGTACACGGTCGATCGCGCAGTCGCCACCGAGACGATCGCGACCGCGCTGGGTGAGGCGGAGCGCGGCATGGAACTGAATCGGCAGACCGAGGAACTGCTGGAGAGCACGCGCGCGAATCATCCCGAGTTTGCCGAACGCACCGGAGTGGTAGTGCTTGCCAGCGACGTTCAGTACAGTGCGTTCCTCCCCGGTGACGCGCGTGGGCAATTCCTTACCTCGCTGGGCTTTTCGGTTCCCGAGGCGATCACCGAACACGACACCGGCGATTCCTTTTACGTGCCGGTGTCCGCGGAGAATGTGGCGATGCTCGACGCAGACGCGATCCTGTATCTGAGTGACGACGAAGACGTGGATGTGGTGGCCGAGAACCCGCTCTTCGGAACCCTCGAAGCCGGTCGCAAGGACGCCATCGTCACCACGTCCCTCGACGAGCGCGGAGCAATCAGCTACAACTCCGTGCTGTCCATCCCGTATGCCATCGATTCCGTCGTTCCGCGTTTGGCCGGCAGCTGATCACTTGGCCGACCTGACGTCCACGAGCACCTGGACCTCGACCGGAAGGCCGTCGAGAGCGGACGCGCACCTGATGCGCAGGCGTTCGGCCTTCTCCACGACGGCGTCCGTCGATTGGGCGGGGGCGTCCGTGATGCCGGAGATACGGACGACCGGAGTCGATGGATTGCCTATCACACGTGCTGTGGCAGAGCCGATTCCCGGCATGGACTCGAATTCCGCCGCAGCGTTGCGTGCAGCCGAGGTGAGATCGACGCTGGCATGCTCGTCGTCCAAAGTTGCTGTCCGCGAGGGCTGACGGCGCGGTCGGTGCGCGTACAGCCATCGCAGACCGAGCACCAACAGCACGACTGCGACAGCCAGCAATGCCCAGGGCCACCACCCGGCGCTATCCCAGTCGCCCAGTTGCCATGCCTTCACCGTTGCACGCGCTTCGGACGCCCACGTTGGAAGGCGATCCTGCTGCCACGCTGCGGCCGCTGCACCCAGCGCGATGAGGGCCAGGCCGGTCAGAGCAGTGACCACGCGATCCGCGGCAGCGGCGGCAGTGCCGAGGGAGGACACCCGCCGACGTGCCCCACGCTTGATCCACACACCCTCGGTGCCCGACGGGCGGTGCGTGCGCAGGCGCGGCACGAGCGCTAGGAGCAGCAGGACGATGCCGAGAACACCGACCGCTGCGCCGGCGGGCAACATCCACGATTGCACGGTCACGCTCAGGACGGAATCGATCGCGGGGCCGATCCAACTCGCGCCGTTGACGGCGCCGAGATCGATCAGAGCGTCGCGACCGAGGATGACGGCCACGCCGCACAGAAGCAACGCCAGCACGAGTGCGACGCCACTGGCTTTCGGCGCTGCCTTCGGAACCGGCGCTGTCTTCCGGTTCACTCGACTCTCCTGGGTTCTGGGGTGCGTTCGGGTGGGGTGTAGTGCATACGAACATCGACGGACTCGATACAGAGGCCGCTGCTGTGCGCGATATCGTCCTCGACAGCACGGCGAACACGATGTGCCACATCGGCTATCGGCGTCGTCCAAAGTGTGGCGACATCGATGGTGGCTCGGACACGGCCGTTGCGGACGGACGCTTCGGCGCGAGGCAGAGTGCGCGATGTCAGTCCGCCTGCAATCCGTTCGACGCCGGTGACTCGCGAGGCTGCGATCTCGGCGATGCGCACGACGGCGTGATCGCGAATGTCGAGGGTCCCGCGGTTGCTATCGGTCATGTCCGCGTCCGCGGGAGAATGCAGAGATATCCAGTTCGCCGTCGATGTAGCGGCCGACGGCGAAGCCGACTGCGGCGAGCACCACGGCAAACAAGAATCCGGTGAAGCCGCCGACTGCAGCGGCGATGGCCAACAGCAGACCGACGAACAATCCGATGGTCGAGGTGGTCATGAGTTCGAGTGCTCCTGGCTAGATGTCGAAGTAGCGCTTACGCCGCAACTTCGGAACGGACCGAATGATGTTTCGGGACAGTCGCGTCCACCTGCTCTGCTCGATGGCGGAGGGGGATTCGGCGAACCGGCGCTCGACGGCGGCGAGCGCGGCAACATAGACCTCGGGGTCGCCCCCGACGTCGGGATGATGCCGCCTTGCTACCGCGCGTCGAGCGGCCGTGTGCTCAGGAGAACGCGTCATGCTCTGACTACGTCCTCCACGGTGACGTGCACCGGACCCGGCGAGAGCGGTGAGACAGCGGTGCGTATCGCGTCGGCAGTCTCGCGAACCGGGTGACCCGCGATCAGCGTGACGTGCACCTCGGTTCCGTTCTGATCGATACGAATGCCGGCCACGCGTCGACCGGGTAGGTATGTGGCTGCCTCGCCGAACATTCCGCCGTGCAGACCGGCGACACCGTCGGTCGCCAGCACAGCCTCGGCGATGGTCTCGGAGATGTCGATGCTCTCCGGGACGCCGGGCTCGGGAGTGTCGGCGTGCTCGATCACTGGACTCGCGTTCCGGCGACTTCCTGGCTGTCGTCGTCGCCCTCGTCGAGGTAGACGTCGTGGACGACGATGTTGACCTCGGTCACTTCGAGACCTGTCATGCGCTCGACAGCGGTGATGACATTGCGGCGAATGCCGGCTGCGAGATCAGCGATGGACACGCCGTACTCCGCGACTATGTCGATATCGACTGCAGCCTGGCGCTCGCCGACCTCGACCGACACGCCCTGAGACTGGTTGACCCGTGCACCCGGAATGCGCTCGCGCAGTGCACCGATGGCGCGGGAGGTGCCGCCGCCGACGTCGTGCACGCCCTGAACCTCGCGGGTGGCGATGCCGGCGATCTTGGAGACGACGGTATCGGCGATGGTGGTCCGGCCCGTGCTGCCGACGAGGGCGGACTCGGTCTTGGCGATATCGGTCTTGTCGGAGTCGGCGGCGGTTTCCTGGGACTTGTCCAACGTCTGGTTGCTCATGTTCGACCTTTCGTCTTCGAATGTGTCGCAAGTAGGTCGTATCGCATCGACGAAAGCGCACGCGAAAAATGTGGTGATCCGCACCACAAACTTACATCGCTGGTAGAACGGTGTCGAACGGGAATCGTCCGGAAAACAAATGCGAGTCGAGAGCGGAGAATCGATGGTCGATCGGCTATCCGATCACGTACTCGTGCACAATGCTGCCCTCGGCGACGCGGACGCCTTCGAACAGATAGTTGCTCGGTACGGCCCAGAGATGTTTCGCTACGCCCGCAACATGCTCTCCGATCACGGCGCTGCAGAAGAGGTGGTTCAGGACGCGTTCGTCGCAGCGTGGAAGGGACTCGACACCTTTCGCGGCGACGCGAAATTGCGGACGTGGTTGTTCTCGATGGTCTCGCACAAGGTGGTCGATCACCGTCGGCGACGGGCTGTTCCGCCCGCCGAGGACTGGATCTTCGAGCAACGCAGCACCGACGCCCACCTCGACCCCGAGAAGCGTGCAACCAATGACGATTTTCTCGACGCCCTGGGTCGGGTGCTCGCCGAACTGCCCTACCGTCAACGTGCGTGCTGGTTGCTACGCGAGGTGGAAGGGATGACACATCCGGAGATCGGGCAGATCATGGGAATGTCGGCAGGTGCCGTTCGTGGACAACTGCTGCGAGCACGAGCAACTCTGAGTGAGAGGTTGGCGGCATGGCAGTGATGTGGCGATGACGCCGGAACCGGATGGGATCCTCGAGCGGGCCGCTCGCGAGTTGCGCGAGGCACCACAGGAGCCTCGTTGGGTCGACATCAGCAACACCATCATCTCCAGGGTCCGCGCCACCACGCGACGCACCTGGCCGGTCGACGCCGCCTACCCCACTGCGCCCCCGGACCGAGCGTCCGATTCGCTCCGGGTCAGCGATCATGTCGTCCGCACGGCGATTCTGCGCGCGCTCTCCGGCGTCCACGACTCCCAGCCGACGGACATCGCGCTGTACCTCGACGAACACGTGTGCACGGGACTGTCCGTGGCAGTCGTCGGCGCCTACGGCGAAGATCTGCAGGCAGTCGGGAACGAACTGGCAGCGATAGCGATATCCGTCGTGCACGAGCTTCTCGGGGTCGATCTGGTTCGCGCCGATATCGATGTGCGAGTGGACGACATCGAGGTTTGAACGGTGGCGATGTCCGGGGCATAAGCCTTCCGTCAAGAATGACCGGCCGGAGCGTAATGAACCCGTAAGGAATCCTCCGCGGGGCGGCGTCGAGGCCGATGCTCGTATCTCGGACCGCCCGCCGGGCGGCCCTCTGTCGAATTCGAGGGAGACCGAGACTCGCATGGCTGATCTTGCCTATCTCACCATCACGATCGTCGGGTTCGGGGCATGCGCCCTGGTGGTGAAGCTGGTGCACTCGTGACGGGCGCGGTGAACGTCGTGCTGGTGGTCGTTGCCGCACTCGTGGTGCTGTACCTGCTCGTCGCACTGCTCGACCCCGAGAGGTTCTGAGCGCGATGACTCCTGCACTTGTCGCGGGCATGCAGATCTGTGTTGTGATCGCAGTGCTCGCCGCCGCCTACGTTCCACTCGGTGACTACATGGCCCGGGTTTACGACACCTCCCATCACAGTCGCCTGGAATCACTGCTCTACCGCACGTGTCGCATCGACGCGAGGACCGAACAGACGTGGGTCGGTTACGCTTCCAGCGTCCTCGCCTTCTCCGTCGTCAGTGTTCTGTTTCTCTATACGCTGCAACGTGTTCAAGGTGCGCTGCCACTCGACGGCGGTCGGGACGGGGTGAATCCTTCGACTGCGTTCAACACCGCCGTTTCGTTCGTGACCAACACCAACTGGCAGTCCTACGTACCCGAGACGACCATGTCGAATCTGACTCAGTCGGCTGGGCTGGCCGTGCAGAACTTCCTGTCGGCCGCCGTCGGAATGTCGGTGGCGATCGCGCTCGTTCGCGGATTCGCGCGGGTGCGTGCCGGTGGCGAGATCGGCAACTTCTGGGTCGACCTGACCCGTGGAACCTTGCGCATACTGCTGCCCCTGTCGTTCGTCATCGCCCTGGTCCTGCTGACCCAGGGCGTGGTGCAATCCTTCGCGACGAATTTCCAATCCACGGGTCTCGACGGTTCCGCAGCCGCGAACGCGTTGGCACCGGTGGCATCTCAGGAAGCAATCAAGGTGCTCGGAACCAATGGCGGCGGCATTCTCGCCGCCAACTCGGCGCACCCGTTCGAGAACCCGACACCGCTATCGAACATCGTGCAGATCTCTGCCCTGCTGCTGATCCCGGTGTGCCTGACCCGCACGTTCGGGACCATGACCGGCAACCGCAAGCAGGGTCTGACCCTGCTCGGGGTGATGGCGGTGCTGTGGAGCGGTTCCCTCGCGATCACCCTGGCGGCCGAGTCGGCAACCACCGGTATCGCGGCTCGTGCAGCAGGCGCGATGATGGAGGGCAAGGAAGTTCGCTTCGGCATTCCCGCGTCCGCGCTGTTCGCGGTCTCGACGACCGGAACGTCGACCGGTGCAGTCAATGCCGCGCACGACAGCCTGTCCCCCATCGGGGGCGGCGCTGTAGTGCTGAACATTCTGTTCGGCGAGATCGCTCCGGGCGGAGTAGGAAGCGGGTTGTACGGCCTGCTGGTGCTGGCGATCATCGCGGTGTTCGTCGGTGGACTCCTCGTCGGCCGGACTCCGGAGTTGCTCGGCAAGAAGCTGGGCCGTCGCGAAATCACCATGGCGGCACTGTCGGTCCTGGTGATGCCCGCACTCGTGCTGATCGGAACCTCTGTCACCGTCCTGCTGAACTCGACCGTCGACTACCAAGGCAATTCCGGAGATCCTGGCACACCGAGTTCTGCTCACGGGTTCACCGAGGTGCTCTACGCCTACGCCTCCGCTGGGAACAACAACGGCAGCGCCTTCGGCGGTCTGACTGCTACGAGCGATTGGTTCCAGACCTCGCTGGGACTGGCAATGCTGTTCGGCCGCTTCCTGCCCATCATCTTCGTACTCGCCCTAGCCGGGTCGCTCGTCAGGTCCAGGCGCACGGCCACCGACGCTGGGACACTACCCACCGCCGGTCCGCTGTTCGGCGGATTACTGCTGGGGACAGCGGTACTCGTCGCGGCGCTCACATTCTTCCCGGCGCTCGCGCTGGGACCGATAGCAGAGGGCTTGCAATGAACGCCACGTCGATCATCGACGCATTCCGAAAACTCGACCCACGCCACCTGGTGCGCAACCCCGTCATGTTCGTGGTCTTCCTGGGCTCACTCCTCACCACGATCCTCGCGGCGTTGGAACCGTCGATGTTCTCCTGGTCGATCGCCGGGTGGTTGTGGTTCACCGTGCTGTTCGCCAATCTTGCCGAATCGGTTGCGGAGGGGCGCGGCAAGGCCCAGGCCGCCAGCCTGCGAAAGGTCAAACAGGACAGTCGTGCCCGACGCCGCAACGAAGACGGATCCATCTCCGAGGTCAGCGGGTCCGATTTGAGGGTCGGCGACGAGGTGGTTGTTAGCGCCGGGGAGATCATTCCGGGCGACGGCGACGTGGTGGAGGGAATAGCAAGCGTCGACGAGTCCGCGATAACGGGTGAATCCGCGCCCGTGGTAAGAGAATCCGGCGGCGACAGATCTGCCGTGACCGGTGGGACGACAGTGTTGTCCGACGAGATCGTGGTTCGCATCACCTCGGCGCAAGGCGAAACCTTCGTCGACCGGATGATCGGTCTCGTCGAGGGGGCGTCGCGGCAGAAGACTCCCAACGAGATCGCACTGAACATTCTTCTGGCGTCGTTGACGATCGTCTTTCTCCTCGCCGTCGTCGCAATCGGACCCATGAGCGCCTACGCCGGGCAGGAGCAGAACCCGATCAGGCTCATTGCGCTGCTGGTGTGCCTGATTCCCACCACTATCGGGGCATTGCTGTCCGCGATCGGTATCGCCGGCATGGATCGGTTGGTGCAGCGCAATGTACTGGCAAAGTCGGGACGCGCCGTCGAGGCCGCCGGCGACATCGACACCTTGCTGATGGACAAGACCGGCACCATCACCTTCGGAAATCGACGTGCGACGGCAATGCATCCCGCGCCTGGGATCGGCGCCGCAGAGTTGGCGGCCGCAGCGCGTCTGGCGTCCTTGGCCGACACCACGCCCGAAGGCCGCAGCATCGTGGAACTGGTGGACGGTGTCAACACACCCGGCGAGACTGACGAGCCCGGCGATTTCGTCCCCTTCACCGCGCAGACCCGCATGAGCGGTATCGACGTCGCCGATCGAAGAATTCGCAAGGGAGCCGCCGACGCCGTCGCCGCCTGGATCCGCGAGGGCGGGAGCAACTCGGAGCTGTCCGCCGTGAACGACACGGTGCGCGATATCGCGCAGGCCGGCGGTACACCACTGGTCGTCGCCGAATCGGTCGATGGAGCCCCGGCCCTGGTGCTCGGAGTCGTCGAGCTCTCCGATGTCGTCAAACCACACATCGCGGAACGTTTCGCGCAGTTGCGGGCCATGGGTATCAGAACCGTGATGGTGACCGGCGACAACCCGCTGACCGCGAAAGCCATCGCGGCCGAGGCCGGCGTCGACGACGTTCTTGCCGAGGCCACCCCCGAGGACAAGATCGCGCTGATTCGTCGCGAGCAGGAGGGTGGTCGGCTGGTTGCGATGACCGGTGACGGCACCAACGATGCACCCGCGCTGGCGCAGGCAGATGTCGGTGTCGCGATGAACACCGGAACGTCCGCAGCGAAGGAAGCGGGCAACATGGTCGATCTCGACTCGGACCCCACGAAACTCATCGAGATCGTCGAGATCGGCAAGCAGTTGCTCATCACACGCGGCGCGCTGACCACTTTCTCGTTGGCAAACGACCTCGCCAAGTACTTCGCGATTCTCCCCGCCATGTTCACCCCGCTCTATCCGCAGCTCGATGCGCTCAACATCATGGGACTGGCGACGCCGGAATCGGCGATTCTGTCCGCGGTCATCTTCAACGCGGTCGTGATCGTCGGTCTGATACCGCTCGCGTTGCGAGGAGTCCGCTACCGTGCCGCGTCCGCCGCAGCGCTGTTGCGGCGCAACCTGCTTGTCTACGGGATCGGCGGAGTAGTGACCCCGTTCCTCGGCATCAGAGCAATCGACCAAATCGTCCGACTCGTACCAGGGATAGGCTGACATGCGCTTCGTGCAGAGCTTCGCCAGACAGATGCTTGCGGGCATCACCGTATTGGCCGTCTTCACCGTCCTCCTCGGCATCGGGTACCCCGCGGCCGTCTGGGCGATCTCGCGGCTCGACACCCACACCGCCGAAGGGTCGGCACTGCGCACCGCCGACGGGTGCGTCGTCGGCAGTGCTTTGATCGGCGTCGATCCCCAGGTGCCGGTCGGTGACCCTGATCCGTACTTCCATCCCCGAGTGACGGGCTCCGCGGCCGACCTCGATGCGTTCGCCCCGGGCGACCCGTCTGCTGCGCTGCCCACCAATCTGGGCCCGAGTAGTGAGGTGCTCGCTGCGTTCGTGCAGCAGCGGCGGGCGTTCGTGGCGGAACGAGAGTCGATCGACCCGGCCGATGTGCCGGTCGATGCGGTGACGGGTTCCGGTTCCGGTGTTGACCCGCACATCAGTCCCGCCTACGCGGCCGTGCAGGTGGACCGGGTCGCCCGGGTCAACGGTATGACTGTCGAGTCCGTCCAAGCGCTGGTTCGTGAGCACACCGAGGGCCCGCAGTACGGTGTACTCGGGGCGCCGCGGGTAGGTGTTCCCGAGTTGAACGTTGCCCTCGGGCTGACGCCGCCGGCTTGCACGACCGAATAGGAGAGGCTCCCCAGTGGAACGAGGTGAGCTGCGCATCTACCTCGGCGCGGCTCCGGGCGTCGGGAAGACTCTGGCGATGCTCGGTGAGGCGCACCGCCGCAAGGAACGCGGGTGCGATGTGGTGGCCGCGTTGGTGGAAACGCACGGGCGTGCACGGACGGCCGCGGCACTGGAGGGTCTCGAGCTGATTCCACCCGCTCGAATGGAGTATCGAGGCACTGTCAACTTCGAACTCGACGTGGCCGCGGTGATCGCCCGGGCACCGCAGGTGGTTCTCGTCGATGAGTTGGCGCACACCAACACCCCTGGCTCCACGCACGAGAAGCGTTGGCAGGACGTCGAAGAGCTGCTCGGAGCAGGCATCGACGTCATCTCCACTGTCAACGTTCAGCATCTGGAGTCACTCGGTGACGTCGTCCACCAGATCACCGGCGTAGTGCAACGCGAAACGGTTCCCGATCGGGTGGTGCGTGGCGCCGCCCAGGTGGAACTGGTGGACATCACTCCGGAAGCGCTGCGGCGCAGGCTCGCTCACGGCAACATCTATGCGTTCGAGAAGATCGATGCGGCTTCGAACAACTTCTTTCGGCGCGGCAATCTCACCGCCCTGCGTGAGTTGTCGCTGTTGTGGATCGCGGACCAGGTCGATGCGGCTCTGGTGCAGTACCGCAACGACAATCGAATCACCGAGACCTGGGAGGCCCGCGAACGAGTCGTCGTTGCGGTGACCGGCGGACCGGAGTCCGAAACCCTGGTTCGGCGAGCCAGCCGCATCGCGTCGCGGTCCAGCGCCGAGCTGATGGTGTTGCACGTCGTACGCGGCGACGGACTCGCGGGCGTATCCGCGCCGCAGATGGGCTCCGTGCGCACCGTCGCGGCCGGTCTCGGCGCCACCCTGCACAGCGTCGTCGGCGACGACGTTCCCACAACACTTCTCGACTTCGCCCGCGGCGTCAACGCAACGCAGCTGGTGATCGGGACGTCGAGGCGTTCGCGCGCCGCCCGAATCTTCGACGAGGGTATCGGCGCCGCCGTGGTAGCCGACTCGGGCAGTATCGATGTACACATGGTCACCCACAGTGAGCGGGCGCGGCGATGGAACTGGCAGGTCGGGCACGGCAGCCGGCGCATCGCGGCGTGGGTCGCTGCGGTGGCGGTTCCCGGTGCGGCCGCAGCACTGCTTGCCCTGGTCGGACCGCGGCTGAACTCGGGTGGCGAAAGTGCGCTGTTCTTCATGGTCGTGTTGTGCGTTGCCCTGCTGGGGGGTGTGGCGCCGGCGGCGTTGTCCGCGCTCATCTCCGGGTTCGCGCTCAACTTCTTCTTCACCGAACCCCGCTACAGCCTTACCGTCGCGGAGCCGGAGAACTACGGCGTAGCAGTGGTGCTGCTCGCGGTGGCTGTCGCGGTCGCGGTGCTGGTGGACAACGCAGCGCGGCGTGCCCGCGAAGCCAAATCGGCGTCGCGAGAGGCCGAGCTGTTGACGCTCTTCGCCGGATCCGTGTTGCGCGGCGCGGATCTCGAATCGTTGCTGGGTCGAGTCCGCGAAACGTACAACCAGCGCGCAGTCTCGCTCGTGGAGGAGGCCACCGGTCTGCCTGTCTGCACAGTCGGAGACGATCCTCCGCGCACCGAGGACGATGCGGACACGCGAATCGATGTCCCGGACGGGCAATTCACGATGCTGCTGGCCGGGCCGCGGTCGCGCGCCCGCGATCGGCGGGTGCTGACCGCGGTCGCCAATCAAGCGGCCGGGCTGGTGCGTCAGTCTCGCCTGATCCTCGAGGCCAGTAGAGCGAACGCGCTCGCCGAGGCGGACGAGCTTCGCCGTGCGCTGCTCTCCGCCGTCAGCCACGATCTTCGCACTCCCCTCGCCGCAGTGAAGGCGGCGTCGTCCTCGCTGCGCAGCACCGACGTCGAGTTCTCGGCCGAGGACACCGCAGAGCTGTTGGCAACGATCGACGAGTCAGCGGATCAGCTCACAGCATTGGTCGGGAATCTGCTCGATTCGTCCCGTCTCCAGGCTGGTGTCGTCCGTCCGACGCTGACACCGATCTACGTGGAGGATGCCGTGCAGCGAGCACTGTCGAGCAGTTCGACCCAGACCAGTAGTTCGGTTGCCCAGGTTTCCGTCGACGTCGGTGACGTCCAGGTGCTCGCCGACTTCGGATTGCTCGAGCGTGTGCTGGCCAATCTCGTGGACAACAGCGTGCGGCACGGTCTCGGTAGCGATATCCGCATTGGGGCGCTCAGCCGCGGCGACCGTGCTTCGATCACCGTCGCCGACCGCGGTCCCGGTGTCGACAGAGACGCCGAGCAGTCCATGTTCGACGCGTTTCAACGTCTCGGCGACCGAAACGCCACCGTCGGCGTCGGACTCGGCCTCTCTGTCGTCCGCGGATTCGTCGAGGCGATGGGCGGGAGTGTCGACGCGTCCGAGACCCCGGGTGGCGGATTGACGGTCACGATCGATCTGGCCGCCCCGCGTGAACAGAGTGCGGGGCCGGTGGCCGAGTCGTGAGCAAGGTGAGAATCCTCGTCGTCGACGACGAGCCGCAGATCGTGCGCGCACTGCGGATCAATCTGAACGTCCGCGGGTACGACGTGGCCACCGCAGCCACCGGTGCCGAAGCTCTCCGCGTCGCCGCGAACTTCCATCCCGAGCTGGTCCTGCTCGATCTCGGTCTACCCGATATGGACGGTCTCGATGTCATCGGCGGCCTGCGTGGATGGACGGACGTTCCCGTCGTTGTGCTTTCGGCGCGAACCGACTCTGCGGACACCGTCGACGCGCTCGACGCTGGAGCGGACGATTTCGTTACCAAGCCATTCGGGATGGACGAGTTGCTTGCCCGGCTTCGTGCCGCGCTGCGGCGCGCACCCGGTGCGGTCGACGAGGCCGTGGTGGTGACAGATTCGTTCACTGTCGATCTGTCGGCGAAGAGTGTGACGAGGAATGGGCAGAGCGTGCATCTGACTCGGATCGAGTGGGGTGTGCTCGAGCTCCTGGCGCGCAATCGGGGAAAGCTCGTTTCGCAGCGTGAGTTGCTCAAGGGGGTGTGGGGCCCGCAGCACGAACGCGAAACGCACTACCTGCGTATCTACATGGGTCAGCTCAGGCAGAAGCTCGAGGACGACCCGTCGCATCCGCGTCACCTGCTCACCGAGACGGGCATGGGATATCGGCTCGTGTGAGAAGTATTCGCCCTACTTCAGCCAATGCCGCAGCGGCGCGGGCTTGCCGTACAGGTAGCCCTGGGCGAATCGGCAGCGCAGCGTTTCGATCGCGCATGCCTGCTCTTCGGTTTCGACACCCTCGGCGACGATGGACACCGGCAGTGCACGGGCCATGGACGCGATGGCGGTGACGAGCGAATCGGCCGTCGGCGAAGTGCCGATCTCGGCGACGAAGGATCGGTCGATCTTCAGCAGCCCGATCGGTAGTTCACGTAACCGGCTGAGCGAGGAGTATCCGACGCCGAAGTCGTCGAGCACGATGAGCACGTTCATCGCGGCGAGCCGGTCCAAAATGGTCTTGGCCGTGAACATGTCGTCGATCAGGGCTGTTTCGGTGACTTCGAGGGCGAGATCCTCGCCTCGCAGACCACGCTCCGCGAGGAGGTGGGCGACGAGGTCCGGTAGCGAGTCGTCGCGCAGTTGCACCGGTGAGACGTTGACGGACATGGTTACTTCCTGACCGGCTGCGCGTAACGCCGTCAGGTCGTCGAGTGCAGTGCGCAGTACTTCTTCACCGATCTCGCCGATGAGGTTGGTCGATTCTGCGATGGCGACGAACTCGCCGGGGCCGCGCAGTCTGCCGCCGTGCTGCCAGCGGACAAGGGCCTCGTAGACCACGGTCTCACGTGTCGAGGTCATGACGATCGGTTGGTAGTGCACCACCAGCTCGCCGCGTTTGGCTGCTCCGCGGAGAGCAGTTGCGGTCTGTATCGCCGCCGTCGACGACGCGCGCAGCGACTCGTCGAAGAAGGCGGACCGGGCCGCGCCCTGCGATTTCGCGTGGTACATCGCGGTGTCTGCCTCGCGTATGAGGTCGTCGAGGGCGCCCGCTCTGTTTCCCGCCGCAGCGATACCGATCGAGGCCGTGATGTAGGCGCTGGCGGCGCTGAGCACGAAAGGTTCCGACAATCGCGTGACCAGGGACCGCGCCAGTTCCTCCACGTCCGGTCGGGTGCAGCGACCGATGACGACGAACTCGTCTCCTGCATACCGAACGACGGTGTCCGACGGACGCACGGTCGCGCGGATGCGGTGTGCGGCGGCGGCGAGCATCTCGTCGCCGACGCGGTGTCCGTAGGAGTCGTTGACCATCTTGAAGTTGTCGAGGTCGACGAACAGGACGAAGATCCGCCCTGGCGTGTCCTCGGAGTCCAAGCGATGAAACTGCTCGCGCAGCATCGTGCGATTCGGTAGTCCGGTCAACACGTCGTGAGCGGCCCGATAGCGGGCGTCGTCCTCGCTGTGTTCCATCAGACTCATCGCTCGCTCCCCGCGTAGGAAGATGCCGATGAGGATGACCGAGAGCAATGTCGACCGGACGGCCATATCGCTGGTGGACACGGCCGTACCGAGCAACGGTATCGCCGCGCACACCGCCAGCAGAACGACGAGGAACGCGATGCGGCTGCGGCTGCGCGGAGCGAGGTGTCTCGGCTGCGACATGGCGGCCATGTGTGGATCGAGCGCTGCGAGCGCGAGCGATGCGTACGCGAGGAGGTAGATGCCGTCGAGCAGTCCCGCAGTCGGCGATTGTTCGCTGGAAAGGAAGTATGCGTACGCGACGTCACCGGCGAAGACGAACAGAAGCGCCACCAGGAGCAGGCTCAGCGACCGATTGCGACGTTCGGCGGATACGAGCAGGTAGGTGATCAAGGTGATCATGCCGGCGTCGACGGCCGGATAGGTACCGTTCGTCACCGCTGCCAGCATTCCCACGTCGCTGTCGAGGAGCGGCGAGATGAACAGGATCCAGGACAGGAAGAAGGTTCCGAGCGCGATCAAGGCCGCATCGATGAGCGGGGTGATGTCGTCGCGTGAGCGCCGTTCGAGGATCCAGCGGGCGAGTGCGGTTCCGATCGCCGCGTAGCCGGCGAGGGTGAAGACATTGGAGACCGCGGAGATGTCGGTGGGGTAGATGGTCGGATCGCTGCGTAGGCCGACTCCCACAAGAAAGAATATGGCGGCAGCAAACAGGCACCACCAGGAGGTGGCATCGGTGGGGGCGTATCGCCGTATGCCGACGCCGATCGCGAGGATCGAACCGACGGCGAACCCCCCGAGGACCACGGTGCGTATCGGTGCGCTGCCGAGGTAGAAGAGGATACCGGCGGAAATGACCACGGCCGCGAGCCCGACGGTACGCAGAACTCCGTAGGGCATTCTGCCCAACAGCGGGGCCTTCGCGTCCATCGAAGGCCCTCCTCGCCTGCTCACAGTTGTTCACGAACCGCTCGTCAAGCTCGCCCCCGTGCAGATTACTGTAGAACGTTCAGATTACTGTAGAACTGCTGCCGAACGCGTGTAGCGCCGCTGTTCGGCACCCGCGATATTGCCTGCGCTGTGGGGTGTCGCCGGGCGCGTAAAATCCGACACATGAGTGAAACGGACGACGTGCCAGGGCAGGTACGCGCCATGGTCGGACGCAGTTATCGCATCGACGATGTGTACGAGGTCGGCAAGGCGAAGGTGGAAGAGTTCGCCAAGGCCGTACACAATTTTCACCCGGCTCACTACGACACCGAGGCTGCGCGGGATCTCGGTTACGACTCGATCATCGCTCCGCCCACCTTCATGTCTCTCATCGCGTTCGTCGCCCAGCGTCGCCTGTTCGAGGAGACGTTGAGCTGCTATTCGATGCCGCAGATACTGCAGGTCGATCAGAAGTTCACCTTTCACCGGCCGCTGCATGCGGGCGATCGGCTCAGCTGTGAGGTGTCGGTGGTGTCGGCGCGCCGAGCGGTGGGCGCGGATCTGATCGTGGTGGAGAACGACATATTCGATCAGCGAGATCAGCCGATTCTTACCGCGATGACCACTCTCGCTGCGTCCGCCGAGGTGTCGACGCCCGAGAACTTCATGCACTACGTGGAGCAGATCATGATGGCCGGCACGGTGGGCTCGCCGACGCCCTGACCTCGATCGTCAACTCAGGGTTGACGCTAGTTCTTCGTCAACTTATGGTTGACGAGTGACCGAGCCAGCGAAAGCCGCCCTCCCCGTCCGTCTCGACGATCTGATCGACGCCATCAGGAAGGTGCACGACGACGAACTCGAGCAACTGTCCGACGCCGTCCTCGCGGCCGATTCGCTCGGTGATCTTGCCGATCACCTGATCGGCCACTTCGTGGACCAGGCCCGTCGCTCCGGCGCGTCGTGGACCGAGATCGGCCGAAGTATGGGCGTCAGCAAGCAGGCAGCGCAGAAGCGTTTCGTGCCGAAAGGGGCGGAGTCGGACCTCGATCCGAGCCAGGGATTCCGGCGATTCACCACGCGCGCGAAGAACGTGGTGGTGGCGTCGCAGGTCGAGGCCCAGGCGGCGGGCAACGACGCGATCGCTCCCGAGCACCTCGTCCTCGGATTGCTGAGCGAGAAGGATTCGCTGGGTACGAGATTCCTGCTCTCCGCGGGGCGAACCGAGAGCGTGGTCCGCGAGGCGATCGCGCCGAGATTGCCCGAGAAGGCCGCCGAAGTACCGGGGCTCGTACCCTACGACGCCGATGCCAAGAAGGTCTTGGAGCTCACTTTTCGGGAGGCTCTTCGGTTGGGCCACAACTACATCGGGACCGAACACCTGCTGCTTGCTCTGCTCGAACACGAGAACGGTGCCGGTGTGCTCGCCGAACTCGGGGTCGAGAAGGCAACCGTGGAGCGCGAGCTCATCGAGGCTCTCGCGCCCTTCCTCGAGCCCTGACCCTGAAGCCCTAGGCGCGTGCTCGCTCCTGCACTGCCAGCTTCACGTCCGCATCGATGAGGTCCGCGATGATGCCGCCGGCCACGCGCACACCTGCCGCTGCGGAGCCGATGAGGTTCTCCATGGGGGCGGCAACGTTCCCGGCGGCGTGGACACCGGCAACCGAAGTGGCCCCCTTTTCGTCCGTCGCGACGAATGTCGCGCCCATGGGTACCTCGCCCATCATCGCCTCGGTGACGTCGAGACCCAGGTCGGACAGAATGCTCGCATTGGCCCGAAATGTCGGCTTGGTGACCACGGCCTGCAGCGGAACTGTTGTGCCCGAGACCAATTGCACTCCGGTCAGCGCGTCCTCGTGGACAGCAAGTCCCGCGATCTTGTCTGTCACTACGCCGATATCTCGCGCCGCCAGTTTCTCGTACTCCTCCTCGGTGGGTTCGAAGTCTCCGGCGAAGAGCACGACGCTGTCGGTCCACTGCCGCCACATCAGCGCCTGATGCACGCCGAAGGGACTTCCGATGATGCCGACGGTGTCGTTGCGGACTTCCCATCCGTGACAGAAGGGGCAGTGCAGCACGTCGCGGCCCCACCGCTCGGCCAGGCCGGGGATGTCGGGTAGCTCGTCGGTCAATCCGGTGGTGATCAGAAGTCGACGCGCAGTTATCTCGGCGTCGTCAGCGAGCGTGACGGCGAAGCTGTCGATCGAACCCGATACCTTCGCCGCGAAACCTTCGCGGAGTTCGGCGCCGTACGACGCAGCTTCCTCGCGTCCTTTCTGCAGCAGTTCCAGCGGTGGCACACCCTCGAGTCCGAGGTAGTTGTGTGCGTGCTCGGCGGGTGCGTTGCGCGGCGCGCCTGCATCGACGACGAGGACGCGTCGGCGGGCCCGGGCGAGTGTCACAGCCGAGGCCAGGCCGGCAGCGCCGCCGCCGATGATGATCACGTCGTATTCGGGTGTCGTTGTCATGAGACAACTGTGGTGCCCGCAATGCCATATGGCAATGTTACTTGCCGAAATAGCAAACCCGAGCGAGGTGCGGTGCTATTCGGTGTCGGTAGCGGGACCCTCGGCGGTCGCGCCGCCCTCGTCGGTCCATTCGCTCGTATTTCCACCCGAGGCCGGGTCGGACTGGACATCGGCATCGGCGCCCTCGGGTGCGGTGCCGACATCGGTGGTTTTCGGGTCGGTGTGCTTGTCATCTGTCATGACCTCCCGATACCCCGGACGGGCGAGACTCAACCCGCGACGACCTCGCGCAGCCGCTCGGTGTCCTGCTCGGTCCAACCGTCGGGCTGCAGTATCGCGGCCCACAGCTCGACGGCATCCTCGCCGTAGTTGTGGCCGTAGCCCTGCGGTACATCTGTGGAGAACACCATGTCGAACGTGGTCTGCCAGAACGTGACGAACGGGAACCACCGCACTCCGGGATCGACATCGACGCCGCGCGGCTCACGCAGCCAGTCCGGTCGATGCAGGATCAGACTCGACGACCACCACGTGATCGGATCGGACGCGTGTTGCCAGTAGATCACCCTGGGCTGCTCCCACGGGGTGCCGAGATCGAGATCGCTCGGGCGGCCGGCGAAGCGCACATACACGCCGTCGTCGATGATCGGGAGAATCTCGCGCGAGCCCGCGTCACGATCAGCGGTGATCTCGGCCCACTGCCTCGTGAAGTTCGGATTGCCCACCCACAGAGCGCCGTCCGTTCGCGCGACCATGTCTCGCGCACCACCGAAGGCGTCCTGTCCGCCGTAGGCGCCGAGGCTCTCCCCGAAGGACACCAGCTTGGGGCGCGCCTCTTCCGGGCGGTCCTGCACGGCGTCGTAGACGCGGTCGAACAGTGCCCGACCAGCCCTGCGAGGTGACTCCCGGTCGGCGAGGAACGCTATCGGACTGGGCAGAAACGAGTACTGCATCGAGGCGATCGCGGTGTCACCGCCGTACATGTACTCGAGCGAACCGGCGACGGATTCGTTGACCCACCCGCGTCCGGTGGTGGTGGCGACGGCGAGAACTGCGCGGTCGAAAGCGCCTGTGCGCTCGAGCTCCTCGACCACCCGATCGGCGGTGGCCTCGATCGAGTCCTCACCCTCCGCTCCGGCATAGACGCGAATGGGTGTGGGAGCGGGTTCACCGGTGAACTGCTCGATCTGTTCGGCAGTGGGACCCGAGGAGACGAAGCGCCTGCCCTCCATACCCAGTGTGTCCCAGGCCTCGTTGGACTCCGGCGAACCTGAGTTCTCCGGAGACATGGGTTGTTCGACTCCGGGATGGTTGCCCTTGTCGGCGATTTCGGAGGAACTCGAGACAGCCGCGATGAGAACGTTGTTGACGGCGCCGTTGATCACGAACAGCGTCAACAGAGCAACGAGGCCGACTGCGACTGCCTTCGCAACGGGTAGTGGGACAATCCGGGTGAACTTGGTGGTGAGATACCGGGCGCACCAGCGCAAACCACGTGCCATGGCCAACAGCAATAGGGCGATGAGAATCGCAACGGCAAGAACGCCCATGTAGAGCACACGGCCGGGATCCTCCACGTCCACGAGTTGTCGAACGATGCCCTGCCACCACGAGCCGAGAATCAAGAACAGAGGAACGACGACAGCTGCGGTCGCCGCGACACCCCACCGGCCGTATCGCCTGGTCTGCGTCGAGAAGTTCGGGCGAATGCCGCACCAGTGCGCCACCCACACCAGCAGGCATCCGACGCCGTATCCGGTGGCCATGCTGATGCCGGTCGCGACGCCCTGCAGATACCAGGCGCGGGGCAGCAAGGATGGTGTCATCGAGAACGCGAAGAAGATGATGCCGACGAACAATCCGACTGGCTCGAGCCGTGAAACGAACTGCCGCAGCTTGTGCATCGTCACATAGTAGAGCGCTGATCTGCACCGATGTGATCGAGATACCGCTGTGCCGAGGCGATCACACGAGCGTGGGCGTCCTCGGTGATGACCCGGTCCCACCAACCTCCGTACAGCGCTTCGAAGCGGTAGGGCGCGATCAGTTCGAGGGCCTTGGTGATGGTGTCGGGGTGTTCGGGGATCAGGTTCGGGTAGCTGTACATGAACCCGACCCAGCGTCGGTTGGCGACGACGGTGAAGATGTCGCTCGCGCAGAGGGCGCCGCGACCGTCCAACCCCGAATCCCAGTGCATGACGGTGCCCCCGGCGAAATGAACGCCCGCGTTGATCAGGGTCCGTCCAGGAACGATCTCGTGTCGCGGACCCGACCACAGCACGACGTTCTCGTTCCTGGTGACCCACGATGCGTCACGCTCGTGAACGTAGATGGGTACGTCGCCGAAGGCGCGCGACCATTCGACCATCGAACTGAAGAAGTGGGGATGCGAGAGCGCGATGGCGGAGATACCGCCGAGTTCGGTGACCCGTGCGATTGCGTCGTCGTCGATGTAGGAGATCGAATCCCACATGACCGTGCCGCCCTCTCCGGGGACGAGGAGCGCACGTTGGCCGATACCGAGGGCAGGTGCCGTGGCAAGCCCCCACAGCCCGGGCACTTCCTCCCGAACGTCCACGCGGCGACCCTGCTCCCGGAGCAATGACAGTGATGTCCACTGTTGCCCGTCGTAACCGACGTACTGGCGCTCTTCCTCGCAGATCATGCAGTGGATCGGGCGCTCACCTGCGGCGTCGAGTGCGTACTGAACGCCGCAGGTGACGCAGATGGGTAGATCGTCGCCCATGAATTCAGCCGCCCTGAACTGGTCGATCTAGAGACCGAAGGGAAGTACTCCCGGTGCGAGTTCGAAGCCGCTGCTGCCAGCCGAGATGGATCCGATGCTGCCGAGAATGAGATTGACGAAATTGGTGATCATGAAACGTGCGCCCTTCGTATGTGTACGTGGTGAACCTGTTCGAGGGTACCGGCGAATCGGGTCGCAAGGGCAGCTCCGAAGACTCTTGTGCTCGCGTAGCGTGAGTTTCATGCGTCGATTCATAGGTGTGGGTGTACTGGCACTAGCGGCTTCGATGAGCTGCTCGGCGGCAACCGAGGCGCAGCCTCTGGAGCAACGTCTGGAGCAACCCACACCCATCGACTACGTCGCCCTGGGTGATTCCGCAGCAGCGGGTCCGCTGATCCCCGATTCGGCCGGAACACCCGGATGCCTGCGATCGAACTCGAACTATCCGCACGTGCTGTCCGGGTTGATCGAGACGGCGTCGTTCGTCGACGTTTCGTGCTCGAGTGCACGTTCGGAGCATGTCACCTCCGTCGAGCAGCCGACCGGCAGCGGACCGGTTCCACTACAGATCGACGCCCTCTCCCCCGAGACGGATCTGGTGACCATCACCATCGGCGGTAACGACGTCGAACTGGTTTCGACGGCGCGCAACTGCATCAACTTCTCAGCCGAACCAGTAGGTGTCTCCTGCGCGGACACGCTCACCGCCGGCGGCACCGACATCGTCGCCGAAGCGATCGACGCGGCAGCGCCGCGGTGGGGTGAGGTGTTCGCCGCGATCGGTGAGCGCGCACCGAACGCGGAGGTCCTCGTCGTCGGGTACGGCACCTACGTGCAGCCCGGCGGCTGCTACGGAACCCAGCCCGTCTGGGCCCGCGATGCCGACTACCTGCAGGCGAGCGTAGACAAGATGAACGATGCGCTCGCGCGGGAAGCGGAGGAACACGGCGCGAGGTTCGTCGATGTTCGCGAGATCAGCATCGGCCACGATGGCTGCGCCGAGCCCGCCGAGCGTTACCTCGAAGGGGTCATACCGGCGAACCCCGCAGCGCCTCTGCACCCGACAGCAGCCGGGATGGCCGCGTTCGCCCAGGAGATCGCGGCGTCGCTGAACTGACGCATGACCCGCCCCACGCGCGAACTTCGCACCGTTTTTGCCGACCTGCAAGCCCCGTTCACGTCCGAGCTCGGCACCTAGGTCTGCAAAAGGGGTGCGGGGTTCGGTCGCCTGGCCGCCGTATACGCACGCCACCCACCGAACTCGGTGATGTCCTCGCCGTTCTGCGCGGCGTCGAAAGCGCAGCAGAACCCGGTGACCCAGCGCCCGTCGGCGAGTTCGATCTTGGTCAGGCCCATCGGTACGGGCAGCCCGGCGAGAAACGTTCCCAGTGCGGCGGCAGACATCCGGTACAGCTCACCGGCAATGGGCGCACCGAGTCCATCGCCGTGTCGGACGAGGCCCGGTTTCGGCGGGGTGGTGCCCAGATCGACCATTCGATAGGCATCGGAGGTCTGTACGTACCCGGTGAAACGAGCACCGTCGAGTTGATGGTGTACCGGGAAGCCGGATAGATGCGCGCCGACGACCAGTACTTCGGTGCCCTCGTCCACCAGCACCGGTGCATCCGCATCGACGATACGTGCGCAGATATCGACGGCCACCTGATCGGCGAATGCCGGTACCACCACCATGACCCCGAATGGATCGCCCGCGGCTGTAGGCGCCCCCGGGACGGCGACGGCCGCCATGTCCAGCAGGTTGCAGAAGTTGGTGAACGTACCGAGGCACCGGTTGATGCCCAGCGGATCTGCCTGTACAGCAGCGATGGTCGGGTGTTCGGTGGTGGTAGGCAGAAGTAACCCGTCGAAACCTTCCAGAAGCTGTGCAGCGGACCGCTTTCCGGCCGCGATGGTGGCGAGGTCGTCGACATACCGATGCGCCGACGGCTCGGCCGCCCCGCCGACGATCCGCGCCACCGTCGGGTCGGCGGACGCGGGCTCGGTGGCGAGGAACTCCCCGACAGCCGAATACCGCCCCGCCACGATTGCTCCGTCGTAGAGCAGCGTCGCGGCGTCGAGAAGAACCGAAATGTCCACCTCGGCATGATCGATGCCCTTGGATACGAGTGCAGCGACGGTCCTGTCGAACGCATCGCGGTACTCCGGGCTCAGTGCGGTGAGGTCCTCTGGCCTGGGCACGGCGAGTCGCGGCGCTCGTGCCGGGGCGAGTGTGACATCGGCCGGCCATGTGCGGCTGCGAACGTCGAGTTCGTCGTACCCGATCATCACGCGAGTCGCCGCCGCTGCGGTATCGAGATCGCGGGCGAGCACGGTGACGCAATCGTAGTCGGCGCAGGCGGGCACCACTCCCGTCGTGGGAACCATACCGAGAGTCGTCTTGATCCCGGCGAGATTGTGAAACGCGGCAGGTACCCGTCCGGAGCCCGCTGTGTCGGTGCCGATTCCGATGTCCACTATGCCTAGTGAGACGGCAACAGCGGAACCGGAACTCGAACCACCGGAAACGAGCTCCGGGTCCCAGGCGCAGCGAACCGCGCCGTACGGACTGCGGGTTCCGACCAGACCGGTCGCAAACTGGTCCAGGTTGGTCTTGCCGAGTATCAGGGCGCCTTGCTCGACGAGGCGTGCAACCGCAGTCGCGGATGCGTCAGGCGTGTAGGCGAAGTCGGGGCATGCAGCCGTTGTCGGAAGACCGGCAACATCGACATTGTCCTTGACGGCGACAAGTAACCCCGCTAACGGAAGCGACGGATCCAGTGCCTCGGCCTCGGCGAGTACATCGGCCTCCTCGCGCAGCGTGATCCACACCTCGGGCCGATCGACCTCGACAATCTCTTTGTAAGCCTGCCGAACCCGCTCCATCAAATCATACTGCTCCATCGGTATCGCCCTTCGTGGTGAATTCGCCGGCCGCGGACCATGCTGTGCGTTCGGCGTCGAACGCTATTGCCTGCATCGCGCGGAACTCTTCGATCGAGTCGTGATTGTCGGCGAGGAAGTTGTCGTGCTCGGCGAGGGAGAACTCGCCGTCGGTGATCTCCACACCCCCACCGCGGCCGGCTGCGGTATCGGCGCGCAGGTCCATCAGTTCCTCCGGTTCCACCGGGTACCAGGAGATGCGGTCGAAGAACCGCAACAGCCAGGGACTTTCGGCCTCGAACGAACCGCTTCGCTCGGGGTAACGATGGTTCCACACCTGCGTGGTGCGGCCCACGAACTGATATCCGCCGGGGCCTTCCATGCCGTAGATGCACAGGTATGCGCCGCCGATCCCGACGGCGTTCTCCGGCGTCCAGGTGCGTGCCGGGTTGTATTTGGTGGTCACCAGCCGGTGGCGTGGGTCGAGTGGAGTCGCGACGGGTGCGCCGAGATAGACATCGCCCAACCCCAGAACCATGTAGTCGGCAGCGAACACGGTGTCGAATACGTCTGCGACAGTGTCGAGTCCGTTCATACGGCGGATGAACTCGATGTTCCACGGGCACCACGGGGCGTCCGCGCGCACGCCGTGCATGTATCGCTGGATCGCCTCGCGTGTGGACGGGTCGTCCCAGGACAGCGGCATCCGCACGGTTCGTGACGGCACCACCAGTTCCGAGGCCGCGGGTAGATCGTCCTCGACCTCGGCGAGCAGTCCCATCAGCGTCGAAATCGGCAGCACGTCCGGATCGACCTTGACCTGCAGTGACCTGATGCCCGGGGTCAGATCCAGCAGGCCGGTCGGCGCAATTGCCTCGATTCGTTCGTGCAGCGCGTGCGCTCGTGCGCGCAACGCCAGATCCAGCGTCATATCGCCGTACTCCACCAGGACGTTGTCGTCACCGGATCTGCGGTAGGTCACCGCTGTCTCGGCTTCGCGGCGCGCGATGACACCGTCGTCACCGTCGCCTCCGCTCGAGAACACAACAGGAAACGACGCCCGACGCTCGACGCCGAGTGCGCCCAGTGCAGCGGCGTTCGCCGCCCTGATGGGGACGAAGCGGATGGTGTCACCGGCTTTGAGTTGTCCGAGCTTCCAGCGCTCGGCGGCGACGACGGTGACAGGACAGACGAAGCCGCCGAGACTCGGGCCGTCCGGGCCCAGCAGAATCGGAGTGTCACCGGTGAAATCGAGTGCGCCGACGGAGTACGCGTTGTCGTGAATGTTCGACGGGTGCAGACCGGCTTCGCCGCCGTCCTGGCGCGCCCACTCGGGCTTGGGACCGATCAGTCGTACACCGGTGCGGTCGGAGTTGAAGTGAACCTCGTAGTCGGTGGCGAACAGGGTTTCCATATCGGCGCGGGTGAAGAAGTCCGGTGCGCCGTGCGGACCCTCGGTGACGGCGATCTCCCACTTCGACGTCAGCACGGGCCGGTGCTCCATCGGGATCGAGCGGAGATTCGACGGGTCGGCGGCACCGACGATCTCGATGATGTCTCCCTCTGTGAGGGTTCCGCCGCGGAGTCCGCCGAACTTACCGAGGGTGAATGTCGCTGCGCTACCCAGGTAGTCGTCGATCTCCATCGATCCCTGGATGGTGACGTAGACGCGCAACCCGGCTCCGTTGCTCGTGCCGACGTCGAGGGTGGCTCCGGCGGGGACGAGGAGTGGACGCCACTGCTCGGCGCTGTGCCCGTCGATCGTCACCGGTACGTCGGCCCCGGTGACGCACACGTAGGTGTCGGCGTCGAAGGTCAGGGCCGGACCGGACATCGCCGATTCGAGTCCCGCTGCGCCTTCGGGGTTTCCGAGTGCGACATTGCCCAGCCTGAAGGACAGGTCGTCCATCGGCCCGGATGGCGGCACACCCACTTTCCAGTAGCCGATACGTCCCGGCCAGTCTTGCACGGTGGTCAGTATCCCTGGCCGAACCACGGTCATCTTGGTGGTGCTCATGACCGCGTCACGACCATCCGCACTGCCGTGGGGTCGAAACCGTTGCAGGGGTTGTTGATCTGCGGGCAGCTCGAAACGAGCACGAGGGTGTCCGTTTCGGCTCGCAGCGACAGAGACTTGCCCGGTGCGGACAAACCGTCGACGATGCCGAGGGTGCCGTCGGGGTCCACGGGCACGTTCATGAAGAAGTTGATGTTGGAGACGAGATCGCGTTTGCCGAGCCCCCACTTCGCGCCCTCGATGAGGAAGTTCTCCACACAGGCGTGTTGATGTTTGGTGTGGTGGCCGTAGCGCAACGTGTTCGACTCCTGTGAGCAGGCCCCGCCGACGGTGTCGTGATTGCCCACCTCGTCGGCGACGATCGTCATCAGCGGTGTCGAGTCGTCGCTGCGCAGCACGGTCCCGGTGGTGAGAAACAGATTGCGCTGAGCGGTGACGGTGGCAGAGGCACTGTATCGGATGCTGTGATCGTGGGCGGCGTAGAGCAAGGTGTCGACTGCCTGATTGCCGTGCAGGTCGATCATCGTCAGCACGTCGCCGGCTCGCACGACGGCAGACCACGGGGCCCGGGCGTCGGCGAGTTCGTCTCGGATGATGGTGTGTTCGAGTGTGGTGCTCATCGGATGCCTTTCGGATCAGCAGCGTTCCAGGCGCTTTCGGTGTTCCGCACTGCGCGCTGATATTCGGGTTCGGTGTTGGGCAGCGTCCGTAGTTCCTCGGTTGCGTCCCAGGCGAGAATCTCTACTGCAGTGGTGGTGGCGAACTCCGGTGAGGGATCGAGTGGGTGCGCGGTGTTCGCGAGTAGCACGATGACAGGCAGATGGATCAGTAGATCGATCTCGGCACCTGCGCCGGCGGATCCGGTGCTGACCAGGGCCCCGTCGGATTCGACGTGTACTCCCTGGAATAAGGAGATCGGCGAGGGCAGGTCACGCTGCGACAGGCCGTGTTTCGCCGCGGCCACGGTGAACAGTTCACGTCCGGCCGGGGATCCGGAATGCAGAGCGCCGCTGCCGTACTTGTTCTCGTTGGCGGCCTGCGAGGTGGTTCCGCAGAAGGCGTCGTGGTGGCCGGAGCTGTCGGCGACGATGGTGGCGAGTACGCGGCCCTGGTCGGAGAGCAGGGGGTGGCCGGTAGCGAGGTACGCCTGCCACGGAACCTTCACGGTGTCGGCGGCGTTGAGTCGTTCCCACGGTGCATCGGCGCGGTAGAGCAGGATGTTGGCGCAAGCAGAGCCGTCGACGTCGCGAAGTCGTAGACGAGTTCCGCGGGCGAGCACATTGGAGGTGTAGCGGCCGCCGGGGACCGTTTCGGCCCAGGTGAGTTCATCGATTCCATCAGGGGCGACGGGCGCATCGACTGCTGCGGCCTGTGCGCGTGCGTGTTCCTTCGCGGCGAGAGTGGTTGCGGTACTCATGCTTTACGCTCCTAGGTTGACTGGACGCGGATGGGTCTTGCCGCGAGGAAAGCAGGCGATGCCGGCGATGACCACGGCGAGGACGGTGAGCGGCGCTGCCCACTGAAGCAGCGGGAATTCTCCGGTGGGGTTGAAGATCTCGGCGCGCGGCCAGGACAGGTTGATCACCATCAGCCCGCCGTAGAGGACTGCGACGAGGTTGACGGGAACTCCGACACGTCCGAGGGTGAAGAGTTTGTTTCCTTCGGCGTCGAACGCAATGCCGCCGTTCGGCCAGCCTTTGAGTCGCTGCACCAGCAGCGGCACGGTGACCATGAGGTACGCGAGATAGATCAGCACGATGCACACGCTGGTGAGTGTGGTGAACAGGGCGGCGTTGCCGACGTTGACGGCCAGAACTGCGATGCAGGCGAGTCCGATGAGGACGGCAGGCGCGATGGGCGTTCCGGTTCTGGGGTTGACCGTGCACAGCAGCTTCGACCCCGGCAGCCGTCCGTCGCGGGCCATCGAGAACATCAGTCGGGTTGCTGCCGTCTGAATTGCCAAGGTGCAGATGAAGACTGCGATTGCCACATCGACCAGCAGAACAGTGCCCCACGGTGAGGTCAGGATGGAGTCGATGACGTACGGCAGGCCCAGCGTCGCGAGATTACCGTCGGTCAGTGAGGGTGCCGCCATGAGTGCGCCGACGATCATCACCCCGCCGCCCAGCGCGGAAGCGGACAATGCGAGGCGGATGGTGCGCGGTGCTACGCGTCGCGGGTTGTGAGTTTCCTCGGCGAGCTCACCGGCCGAACCGAATCCGACCATGACGTAGGCAGCCATCAGGCCCGAGACGATCCAGGCCCAGATGTATCCGGATTCCGTACCGGGAGCGCCGGTGTCGAGTACCACCTGCGGACCGCGCTGGGCGTGGGTGAAGAACACGAGCACCAGTGCGATGACGCCGACGATTTCGCAGGTGACGCCGATGCTGTTGATGCGCGCCATCCAGTTGACGCCGATCGAGTTGATGGTGGTCGTCATGACCAGCAGCACCGATCCGAGGATGACGGCGTTGGTGGCTCCACTGGGTGAGGTGAGGGCGGGGTCGTCGCCGACGAGTTGGAAGCCGCTCCAGATGCTGGGCAGGACCACCTGCAATGCGATGGCGGCCGCTGATGCGGTCACGATCTGCGCGATGATCATGAACCACCCTGCGAACCAGCCGACGATCTCCCCGCCCATGCGACGCGACCACTGGTAGATCGCACCCGAAATAGGGTATCGCGCTGCCAGTTCCGCGAAGTTGAGGGCAACCATGAACTGGCCGAGGAACACCAGGGGCCAGGTGAAGAAGAAGGCGGGTCCGCCGAAGCTGAAACCGAGGGCGAAGAGCTGGAAGATGGTGGTCAGGATCGATACGAACGAGAATCCGGCGGCGAACGAGGCGAACTTGCCGAGTTTGCGGTGCAGCTGCTGTTCGTAGCCGAGCTCGGCAAGGTCGGAGTGATCGCGGCTTGAAATTGTTGGGCTGGTGGGGCCCTCGGGTGCGGGCAGGGTAGTCGAGCTCATGTCTGGCTCCTGATAAGAGGAAGAGTGACCGCCCGTCTGCGCTGCCGGTGCGGGGTTTCTGTCACTCGATAGTTTTCCCGTCCGTGATGCCTTTCGGGTGTCGTGCATGTATCGAACGACGGCACTCGTGAAACAACCGTGTTTCCTGTATTTCGATCAAGTGACAGAAATTTCACACGAGTCGATTCGATGCCAGGATGTACAGCATGACCACTGCAGGCCGACCGAGGTTGAGCACGAAGAAGCGGCCGGGTGAAACCGCCCGAGACGAGATACGGGACGCCGCCGCAGAACTGTTCACCACCCGCGGCTACACCAACACCTCCACCCGGATGATCGCCGACGCAGTCGGCATGCGGCAGGCATCGCTCTATCACCATTTCGCCAACAAGGACGAGCTCCTGGACTCGCTGCTGAGTGGAACCGTCGACGAACCCCTGGCGGTGGGCCGCGCCGTACGCGACTCCGATGCCCCGGCCGTAGAGAAGATGTACGCCCTCGCGTGGTGTGACGCCGACCAGCTCTGCCGCTCGAAATGGAACCTCGGTGCGCTGTACCTCCTGCCGGAACTGCGCGAGGACCGTTTCTCGACATTCCGAGCCCACCGGTACGCGTTGATGGACCTGTACAGGTCCATCGCCACAGAAGTCGTCGCCGAACCCGCATCAACCGTGCCGGGAGTCTTGGATCTCCCCTTCCGGCTCGTCGAGAGCGTGGTGAACACGCGAGCAGATACCGAGTACGGCCGTGATGCCGAAGGTGCCGACTACGCGAGTGTCATCGCCGAGGCCGCCGTGCGGGTTCTCGGGTTCACCGGACCGATCGCCGCCGTGCGCGCGGGAGCCGAAATCCTTCTCGAACGCGGAACCGCCATACTGGACCGGTGAGCGAGCTACCCGATGGCTAAGAAGAAGCAGCAGTCATCGGGGCCCGTCGCCGGGGTCTACGACACCGATACCGGCACATGTGAACTGGTTCGCGACACCCTGACCGCCGACGGCTGGACGATCCTCGTCAACGGCGTACCGAGCTCGCACATCGATATCGACGACCCCACCCAACTCGACTTCGAGTACATGCGGTGGATGGCCGGGCTCGTTCGTCATCACCCGTTCGCGAGCGACAAACTCCGCGCGCTGCACCTCGGCGGCGGCGCATGCACTCTCGCCCGCTGCTTCGCAGCCGAGTACCCCGACGCGCGGCAGGTGGTCGTCGAACTCGACGGCAGGCTGGCCGAACTCGTTCGCGAATGGTTCGATCTACCGCGCGCGCCGCTGCTGCGTATCCGCGTCGGTGAGGCCCGCGAGGTGACCGAATCGCTCACCCAGGACAGCCGTGACCTGATCGTTCGGGACGTCTTTGCCGGGGCCGTGACACCGCCGCCGCTGCTGACCGTCGAGTTCACCGAGCACGTCCGACGCGTCCTCGCCCCCGGCGGCATGTACGTCGTCAACTGCGGCGACACCCGCGATCTCGTCACGACCAAACGCGAGGCCGCCACGATCGGCAGCATCTTTCCGCACACGGCGATGATCGCCGACCCGGCGATGCTCAAGGGCCGCCGATACGGCAACGTGGTCATTGCAGGCAGTGATGTGCCCCTCGGCGGTGATCCGGCGCTGACACGCGAACTGCTCGGCGGCGCAGTGCCGGCACAGATGTGGACGGACGAACGGGTGCGTGAGTTCGCCCGCGATGCGAAGGTGCTGCGCGATTAGGGTGGGCCGGGTAACCCTCAACCGATCTGGAGATACACATGGCGATCATCGCAATGCTCGATCTGACCTTCGATCCCGCCAAGCTCGACGACGCCAAGGTCGTCCTCGCTCGGGTCCTCACCGAGACTCGTGCGTTCGACGGCTGCCAAGGTGTCGACGTGCTCGTCGACGCCGACAACGAGGCTCACTGGATCGCCTACGAGCGCTGGGATTCCGCCGAAGCCGACGCGAAGTACCGCGAGTTCCGGGCCGGCGAAGGCAAGATCACCGACCTCGGCCCACTCCTCGCAGGCGCACCCGCGCTGACCAAGTACACGATCTCCAGCGTCTGACGTTCCCTTACGTCAGTCGGTGCCGGACTCGATGGCCGCGTGATCGAGTGCCTCGGAATTGACTCCGGCGCCGTCGCTCGTGGAGGCCGAGATCGCTTCCGCGCCGCCCTGGGTGACGTCACCGATGAGGTCTGCCCACGCGGTGTGCTGCTCCTGAGCCGCGTACTGCTCGAGCTTGCTGCGCGAATCGGCGATGTCGAGGTTGCGCATCGTCAGCTGACCGATTCGGTCGCCGGGGAAGAAGGCCTGGCCCTGGCTGCGTTCCATCGACAGCTTCTCGGGGTGGTAGCTGAAATTGGTGCCCTGGGTGTCGACGATGGTGAAGTCCTGGCCACGGCGCAGACGCACCGTCACGCTGCCGCTCACCACGTTGCCGACCCACCGCTGCAGGCCCTCACGCAGCATCAGCGCCTGCGGATCGAACCAGCGTCCCTCGTACAGCAGGCGTCCGAGTCGACGGCCCTCGTTGTGGTACGAGGCGACGGTGTCCTCGTTGTGGATGGCGTTGACGAGGCGCTCGTACGTGATGTGCAGCAGCGCCATGCCTGGAGCCTCGTAGATGCCGCGACTCTTGGCCTCGATGATGCGGTTCTCGATCTGATCGCTCATGCCCAGGCCGTGGCGACCGCCGATGGCGTTGGCTTCCATCACCAGGTCGACGGGGCTCGCGAAGGTCTTGCCGTTGATTCGGACCGGATGGCCCTTGTCGAATTCGACGGTGACGTCCTCGGTCTCGATTTCGACCTCGGGGTCCCAGAAGCGGACACCCATGATGGGCGAGACGATCTCGAGCGAGGTGTCGAGGTATTCCAGGCTCTTGGCCTCGTGCGTGGCGCCCCAGATGTTGGCGTCGGTGGAGTACGCCTTTTCCGCGGAATCCCGGTAGGGCAGGTCGCGGTGGGTGAGCCACTCGGACATCTCGTGGCGGCCACCGAGCTCGGTGACGAACGCCTTGTCCAGCCAGGGCTTGTAGATCCGTAGATTGGGGTTGGCGAGCAGACCGTAACGGTAGAACCGCTCGATGTCGTTGCCCTTGTAGGTGGATCCGTCGCCCCAGATGGAGACGTCGTCCTCGCGCATGGCCGTCACCAACAGGGTGCCGGTGACCGCGCGGCCGAGTGGGGTGGTGTTGAAATACACCTGGTTGGCCGATCTGATGTGGAAGGCGCCGCACGTCAGCGCGGCGAGACCCTCCTCGACGAGTGCTTCGCGGCAGTCCACGAGGCGGGCCTGCTCGGCTCCGTACGCGAGACCGCGCTCGGGCACGTCGGACAGATCGGGTTCGTCGTACTGGCCGATGTCAGCGGTGTAGGCATAGGGGACAGCGCCGTGTTCGCGCATCCACGCCACCGCGACGGAGGTGTCCAAGCCGCCGGAGAATGCGATGCCGATGCGCTCACCGACGGGAAGTTCGTGCAGTACCTTGGTCACGCCAGCATGGTATCGGTCTACTCGGTCAGCTCGAAAACGGCACCGGCGAGGATCGACCCGTTGACCTGAATTTCGAGCACATGCTCGCCCGGGTAATAGCGACGCGTGGTGATGGGACGGAACGAGTGCGTCCGCGTGATCGTCGTCGTCGATCCGGGCGCGAGCGCGCGGGTGGTCAGCTTGAACACCTTCGGACTTCGCTTGCCGTTGGCACGGACATGATGGATGACGTAGTCGACGGCCACGGACTGCTCGGAGTCCGCAGTGTTGGCGAGATCGAAGCGGATCGTGACGGACCCACCCGTCGGTACCTCGTTCGGCGTCACCTCCAGATCTCGGGCCTCGACACCCTCGGTCGGTGCGAAACCGAGAAGCGACAGGGCGCCCGGATCGCCCTTCTTGATCAACGAGCGCAGTGCGCGTCGGACGAGTTGTGTGGTGTGTGCGTCCGGATCGGCCATCCACGCCGCAGCCCGATCCACGACCAGGGTGGGATCGGTCCGACTCAGATCGTTGAGGTGATTTGCAACCGAGCGGCGTACGAACTCGGAATCGTCGCGGTAGAGCGCGTCGAGAATCGCGGTCGTGGCGTCCGGTCGGGCAGTGAGCGCTTCGACCCGTCTGGCCCATGGCAGAAACGGGCGGGTTCCCTCGGATGCCAGTCGGCGAACGTGCGGATCCGGGTGGTGCGTCCACTCCAGGGCCGTATCGAGGGTTCGATCGAGATCGGCGTCCATGAACGTCCGGATCGCGAATTCACCCGTCAGGCGAGAGGTCAGCCAGGCGAGAAGGGCTAACCCGGAGTCGAATTCGGCTACACCCTCCGAAGTCGCACGTACCGCGAGTGCCTCGCTGATCGGCCAGATCATCCAACCAGTGAACTCGTCGTTCGTCAGTGCGGCTTCGATAGCGGCCTCGAACTGCGGGTAGTCCGCCGGTAGTTCGGCGAGTAAGGCGTCGCGGACGATGCGGGCGCGATCACTCAGGCTCAGGCCGTCGAACTCGCCTGCCGTAGCGGAGGTCGCCGGCAAGTCGCCGCCGAGGCAGTCGACCAGATTGTGGACGACATTCGCGCCGAGCAGCTCGTCTGCAGTCGGCATCAGACCATATCCTTCTTGGTCATCCATCTCAGAATCGGCCAGCCCAAGAACACCGGAAGCCAGCACGTCAGGACACGGTAGAGAAGCACCGACGGTACCGCGACACTCGCGGGAAGACCGAACGCGGCGAGTCCGCCGATCAAGGCCGCCTCGACGGCACCGACGCCTCCCGGGGTCGGGGCTGCCGCGGCGAGGGTGCCACCGATCATGGTCACGACGGTCACGGTGATGAACGTCGTCCCGCCGCCGAACGCTTGGACACTGGCCCACAGTGCTAGCGCGGCTCCGAGAGTTGTTGCCGCACAGCCGAGAATGATGATCGAGAAGCGCTTCGGGTCCATCGCGAGCTGAGCGAGTTCACCGAGCACCTCCTTGAGCTGCGGTCGTATCGCGTCGCGTAGCCACCGACGCAGGATCGGCAGGAACAGCGCCGCCCCGACGGCTCCCAGCGCAACGCCAGCGATCAGATACAGCACCGTCGGATCGGGCACGTAGCGCTCGAGCCCCGAGGATGTGCCCGCGACGATGGAGAACATGATCAGCAGGCTGACGTGGGTGATCACCTGCACCGACTGCTCCAGCGCCACCGCCGCAGTGGCCCGGACGGCTCCGAGGCCACTCTTCTGCAGGAAGCGCACACTCAGCGCCAGGCCACCCACGCCCGCCGGGGTCGTCGTCGCGGCAAAAGTGTTGGCCACCTGCATGATCACCAGATTGAAAAAGCTGACCTTGCCGAACGCGCAGGCCCACAGTGCTGCCGCGGCACCGATGTACGTCAGCGCAGACACTGCAAGGCCCAGCAGTGCCCACCACCAGTTGGCGGTGCGGAGCTCGGTCAAGAATGTCGGTACCGCACTGATGAACGGATACGCGACGTAGACGAGCGCAATCAGCAGGACGAGCTGGATGATCTGATAGCGGGAGAATCGCGTGACCTGTTCCAGCTCGATCTTCAGGGTGTCGGTCTGGTTCAGGACTTCCTCGCGCACGGCCTTCATGGTGGCGGTGCCGTCGGGAACGGATTTGAGGACCCGCGTCGGGATGGCGGCTTTGGTCAACCGTCCGGCGGCGGTGACGACGGTGTCCTCACCGAGGGTCTCGATAGCGATGCGCACGGCGCGTTCGACCCCGAACAGCGTCGAGGTGGAGATGAGTAGCTGCGCAACATCGGACTGCATCTGCGCGTCCGAGGCCCCGAGCTCGGCGAAAGCGAAACCCCCGAACAGTGCGGTGCCGTTGTCGTCCCAGATCTCGGCGCTCCGCAGATCGCCGTGCGAAATCTGTCTCTCGTGCAGCGTCTGCAAGCCGTGCCAGATGGTCACCGCCAGCGAATCCTCGGAGGACTCGTCGACGGCCTTTCCGCGCGGTGCACTGTGTGCGAACAGTGCCCAGCCGCGGTCCAGGACGGAGACCGCGAGGGGTGTACTGCTTGCGATACCCAGCTCACCGATCGCGATGCCCATCAGAGCCCTGTGCTCGACGGCTCGCCGCATCGAGGCGTGAATCGGCACGCTTTCGCTGCCACGAAATGTCAGCCATCGCCAACCCTGCTTGATCACCCCGCCGCTGCGTTGGTTCTGCCCGTACATTTCGACGACGATCTCCGGTTCCGGGCCCTCGGCGGTAGCGGAGAGCACCAGCGGTCCCGGTCCGGCCGGTTTGAGAACGGTGAAGGAGGTGACGGGATGACCACGCTTTGCCAGTAGCCGGACAGCGCCGTCCAATGGGACTTCCAGAGCCGGTGTGCCGACGACGAGCACGATCAACGCGCCGATGAACCAGCCGACCGCCAATCCCAGCAACGACCGTGCCGGAACGACGGTGCTGACGAAAAGGTGCATCGGCACGAATGCGAGAAGCAGGAACCACCAGGCACGACGCCAGCGAGCGGGAAGCCAGGGGCCCGACACCGTGAGAATCGCGGCGAGCATCGCGATCCAGCGCGAATCGTCGAGGAACTGCGCGAGGAAGGTATCCAGTCGCTCCGGCACGTCCAGATTCCACTCGGGGGTGGAGATACCGGTGCCGGTGATCGACAACGCGAGCACAGCGAGCAGGCCCGCCGCCGCGTAACCAGCGAGCAGCTTCCACTTACGGCCGGCGATCAATCCGATCAGAATGGCGAACGGAAGGGCCAGAATCGCCACGCCGTAGAGAAGGTAGACCAGGTCGGATTGATCCGGGCTGAGCACCCCGACGATGCCCGATACGGAGCTTTCCAGCGCAGCCCATTGATTGCGGGTGATGAGGGACCCTGCGATGACTGCCGCCACCAACAGGGCCGACAGGACTACTCGCAGAATGTCGCTCGTGCGGCGGATGGGCGGTTGCAGCAGCCGGCCCGTCACCGGGATTTCCCGCCCGTCGACTCGTATCGTTTGACGGATCTTTCGGTGCGGCCTCGAGATGCGTCGGCCAACGCTGGGAGTCAACCTAGCGCGCCAGACGCCGGCGAAGCTCGTTTCGTACCGCCGGCCACTCCGAGTTGACGATCGAGTACACGACCGTGTCACGCAGGGAGCCGTCGGGCATGCGCTGGTGATTGCGCAATACGCCGTCCTGCTTCGCGCCCAGGTTCGCGATGGCGGTTCGAGATTGCATGTTCATCCAGTGCGTTCGGAATTCCACTGCAATGCAGTTCAATTCCTCGAAGGCGTAGCCGAGAAGAAGCAACTTGCTGGCAGTGTTGGTGCCACTGCGGTGCGCCGACGCCGCATTCCAGGTGGAACCGATCTCCACGCGACGGTTGGCTGCATCGGCGTTCATGAACGTAGTCATGCCGATGATCTGTCCGGTGTCGTTGCGGCGCAGAGTGAACGGAAGCATCGATTGTGCCTCGAGCAACCCGAGGCGTCGGTCGATCTCGGCCGCCATCTCCTCGGGCCTCGGAACAGCGGTGTACCAAAGATTCCACAAGTCACCGTCGCGAGCGGCGTCGCACAGGCCCTCGAGATGCTCGTGGCTCAGCGGCTCGAGCGTCACGACGTCGTCGCTGAGCGTTACCGGGTGCAGAAAGGTCACATCAGGGACGATACGGGAATCATTGTTCAGGTCGAGACCCCTGCGATGCGCGTACGTCGAACGCTTCCCCGCCTCCTGGACCCAGCCGGCCTCGAGTACGACACGCTGCACGTCGTCCCAAAGCGGTGTGCCCGCTGATTCACTTCCGGCCACACGTACGGCCTCTGGAAGACGGGTATTGCGTTGTGCACCGCGCTGTCGAACAGCGCTTTGGGTGCGGGTCGCTGTCGCCGCACACCGCGAACAGATCGTTGTCGCCATCGAACACGGCCTGTCCAACGCACTCGTCGAATCCGTGAACACCAAGATCCGACTCCTCACTCGCATCGCTTTCGGCTTTGCCCGTCCGAAGTGCTCATCTCCTTGGCCATGCTCAATCTCGGAGGACACCGACCGTCACTACCCGGCCGCCGATACCCCCCCCACATCAGTAACAATGGCCGTATTTCTTGACGCAGTGGGGTTTCGTGTCAGTTGTCGATGGTTGCGCCGACGCAACTCGCTTTGATATCTTGTGCCCATCGCCGCTCCATCGAGGTGGGGCTGGAAGTGAGCCACAGGATTACTCGCCGGATGACGAGGCCTGTGGCTTGCGTAGTGTCCGGGGTCAGATGTGGTGGATCTCGACGGCTTCGCTGATCTTGTGCAAATAGCTGCTGTCTCCCACGCGGTCTTGTACCACCGCGCCGCACACGATGTCAGCCACCCAGAGCGCTGGTTCGACTCTCCCGACGCTGTGATGCACACGTAGACCCGAGGTAATCACCTTCTGTGCCCGGAACTTCTGGAGTAGATCGAGGTCGCTTTGGTCCTGATCGCCTCGGGATTCGAGCGTGATGCGGCTGCATGGCATCTTGAACTCGCTTCACTAGCCTTCGAGCGCGCTGACGCTGACGCCGTAGGGCAGGAAACGCAGCCGACGCGTGGGGTCGACGTTGTCCTTGTGGGCGCGCAGGGCATCGAGCTCGGAACTGTATACCTGGTCGATGTGGGCAGATCCGTCCTCGTCGACGGTGTAGATGGCCCACACGCCGTCACCCTTCTCGCCGGTGGTCTCCGGTTCGGGCGCCGGCTTGGCGCGCGGCGTGGCCGCTTCGCCGAAGAACGCGCCCCACGGGCCGACGGCTCCGGACCCACCGATGATCTTGCCTACCTGATCGACTACGTCCCGCAGTCCGTCGCTCGCTTCCTTGGCGAAGCGATCGAAGTCCTCGGGGTCGATATTGAACGGTCCATTGTTGGTCATCTCTCCAGTGTGCGCCTGTTCGCTCCCGGAAGCACTGGGGTCACTCCGCAGGCTCCGCTCCCGGCGTCACTGCTGCAACTGCGACCCGATGGTGTTGTGGAGCGCCCTGAGACTGTTCTGCCCGAGGGTGACGGTTTGCGACTCGATGTGCCGGAGCAGGTGACCGTCGTCGAGCACCTTCTCGCTCGACTGGATCAGGACGGTCCCGGCGCCGGTGAAGTCGAACTGGCGTTCCTCCCCGCTGTTGGCGCCGAGGAACCCGCGGGCCGCGCCGAGGAAATTTTGCATCCAGCCGGCATCGAAGTGGTGTGACGGGGACGGGCAGTCGGCCCAGCCTACGAGGGCCTCCGGGTCGATGCGCAGTGGTGGTTCGGCGAACATCACGGGCCCGTTGGATGAGGCCAAAAACTTGCCCGTGCCCAGCAGCGTCAGAAATCCGGGGACGATGGACTGCTTCAGATCCAGGGTCGGCTGGAATGCGAGCAGGTTCGATGCCCGGATGGTCAGGTTGCCGTCGTCCAGGTCGTACGAGTTGATGTTGAATCCGCGATCACCGAGGATCAGCTTGCCCTGGCCCTGCGCGAGGACCCAGTCGTTCGAGTACAGCGGCGACGAGAAGCGCGCGGCGACGATGGCCGGCATCGATGTCTGACCGAGTGGCTCGAACCGCACATTGCCGTAGTAGGCGATCATCGCGCCCTTGGATGTGAACCATGGCTGACCGTCGAGTTCGACGCAGAATGCGTAGTCGTTGCCGGGGACGTTGTCGTTGACTGGCAGGGTATACGGGGTGTGGATTTCGAGGCCCATGTGATGCTCCTGTCAGAACTTCTGCTCGGAGGCCTGGACCCACACGGTGCCCGTACCCGTCATCTTCAGCTGAATCGCTTCGCCGCTGCCACGCCCTACAGCGTCACGCCAACCGACGTTCGCCGAGATGTCGACGCTGATATTGCCGATATGGCAGACGTACGCCTGCGGATCGACGACGACCTGGGGGTGCTGCGGCCCGACCTGAAGTGGGATTGCGCCGCCGTGCGAGAGGACTGCGACGCTTCCCTGCCCGGTCAACTGCGTCGTGAACAATCCCTGCCCCGTCATAGCGCCGCGGACGGCACCGCGTACTCCGCCCTGGGAGGTGAGTGCGACGATCGAGCTCTGCAAGTAGCCGTCGTGCACCAGGAGTCGGTCGGCTTCGACGGTGAGCATGGACGAGCCGTCGAGATGAATCACCTCGACGTAGAGCCCAGCGTGACCGTAGAACACCTCACCCTGACCCTCGGCCGCCATCATCGCTACGTGTTCGCCGGACATCATCCGACCCGCCATCCCGGCGACGCCGCCCATGCTCGGCATGCCGCTGGCAGCTCCGCCCATCGAGTGTGGGATGAAGTGGACGTCGCCGGTGTAGTACAACATTGCGCCCTTGCGCGCCAACACGTTCTGTCCGGGTGCGAGCGTCGATTTGACGACTTTGCTGTTGACGAGTTCGAGTGGCACGTCAACGCTCCTCGGGTTGGATGTAGACGACGCCTTGGCCGTCGAACCGTAGCGAGAACGCCTCGCCGCTTCCGCCGCCGATAGCCGATCGCCAGGTGACGTCGGTGACGAAGCTCTGATTCAGTGATCCGCGATGCGCGACGAATGCATCGGGATCGACGACGAGGGGATATTGCGGGTCCACCGCCAGGGCGATGAGCGGACCACCCGCAGAGAGCAGTGCCACCGAACCCGTTCCGCTGACGATGGTGGTGAACAATCCCTGACCCGAGGATGCTCCGCGAAGCCCCGAGAACTTGACTTCGGTCTTGATCTGACCGGTGAGGGCGAGCAACTGCGAAGCCTCGACGTGCATCGAGTCGTTCGCCAATTCGACGATGGTGATGTCCTGCGCATCGACGGCAAAGTAAACGATGCCTTTCCCGGAAACCTCCATGAGAGACAGGGATTCGCCGGTGACCTTTTGTTTGAGCGCGGCACGCAGGCCCCCCCCGCCCATGCCGGCGTTCTTGAAGGCGACGTCGCCCTCGTACGCGACCATCGATCCGGAGATCGCGCGCAGCGAATCGCCAGTGAGATTCGCGACGAGCACGCGGTGCCCGTTGGTTGTCAGCTGAGCCACGGGAAGACTATGCCACGCACAGTCCCCCCGTGTCAGTGCAACTGGACCTTGCAGTGCAACTGGCCTTGCAGTGCAACTGGACCTCCGGGCCTACTGGATCAGTGGGCGCAGTGCCTTTCCGGCGAGTTCGACGATGCCGGGCTCGTGGCCGTTGGTGACCAGGTTGATGATGACTCCGTCGATGCCGTGGTCGAGCACACGCGTCTGCACCTGTTCGGCGACGTCGTCCGGCGTTCCGCAGAAAGCCCGGTCGGTAGCGGCGGTCTTCTCGTCCTCGGACAGATTCGACAAGTCGATACCGTTCGAGAGCAGGTAGTCGTTCTGGAGCGTGCGTGCTTTGTCGCCGTCCTCGTCGATGATGACGAACGCGAGGAAGCTGGTTTCGAGATCCTTCGGGTCGCGGTCGACTTCCTCGCAGCGCGCTTGCACGGCCTCGACCTTGCGAGGCAGTTCGCTTGCGTTGCAAATGATGTTGAGGTGATCGGCGAACTGCGCAGCGAGACCGAAGGTCTTCTTTTCACCACCGCCGCCGAGCATGATCGGGAGGTCGTCACGCAGGCGCGGCTCGTTGATGGCCTCCTCGACCTGGTACCACAGGCCGTCGAAGGTGGGACGCTGCCCGCGCAGCATCGGTTCGATGATCTGCAGCGCCTCGTCGAGGCGTTCGAAACGATCGGTGAACGTACCGAATTCGAGGCCGAAACTGGTGTGTTCGAGCTCGAACCATCCTGCGCCGATGCCGAGGATCGCGCGTCCGCCGCTGACGACGTCGAGGGTGGTGACTGTCTTGGCGAGGATCGCCGGGTTTCGGTAGGTGTTCCCGGTGACGAGTGCCGACAGCTGGATGGTGTCGGTGGCGGTGGCCAACGCGGACAGTGCCGAGTACGCCTCGAGCATCGGTTCGTCGGGCTTGCCGATCCCGGGTAGTTGGTAGAAGTGGTCCATGACGAATGCAGTGTCGAATCCGGCTGCTTCGGCCTCGCGCGCTTGCGCGATGACCTTGGGAAACAGCTCTGCGACAGGGCCTGAGTAGCTGAAATTGGGCATCTGGTAACCGAGACGAATAGTCACCGTTCAAACGCTACTCCCGTCCGCGAAGTCTGCCATCTCGAACATCCGGATTCCGTTGCAGCCGCCGATCGGCGGGTGAACAATCACAGTCATGCCGACACTCGAGCTCACTCGACCGCCGTTCTCGGGCTTCGGGGTCGATGACATCGACGCCGCCCGTGCCTTCTACGCGGACACCCTTGGACTCACCGTCGTCGACGGCGAGATGGGACTGCTGCATCTGCAACTCGGCGAAGGGTGTGAGGTGTTGATCTACCCGCGTGAGCACCACAAGCCGGCCCAGCACACTGTTCTCAATTTTCCCGTCGCGGACATCGACGCGGCGGTGGATGCATTGAATTCGAAAGGGGTGCATTGTCAGCAGTATCCGGAGATGGGTACCGACGAGCGGGGCATCTTCCGCAAGGGTGGTCCGCTGATCGCCTGGTTCACCGATCCGGCGGGCAACGTGCTGTCCGTGCTGCAAGCGTGAAGGTGCACCCTCAGGCGGTGGGCGAGCCTTGCTCGAGAGTGACCGTGCGCTGCTGAAGTACGCCCTGCTCACTGACCCATTCGAGATCGATGCGGTCGCCGGGGCGACGTCCGATCATCTCTCCGGTCAGCTCGTCCGAGTTGCGGACAGCGCGACCGTCGAACGAGACGATCACATCGCCCCTCAGGAGACCGGAGCGTTCTGCCGGTGAGTCGGATGCGACGGACGCGATCACTGCGCCCTGGGTCGGCCCGCTTGCGCGGAAGGCCGAAACGTCGCGCACTCCGATACCGAGATAGGGCGTCGGACCGACGTGGACGGTGCCTCCCGAGCGGCCCGTGCGTACCTGCTCGAAAACAGCCATGGCGTCGTCGATGGGGATGGCGTACGCCTAGGGCGCCTGGGTCTGGCGGGCCTCTTCGGACAGACCCGCAGCGTCGACGCCGATGACGCTCCCCCACGCATCGACGAGTGGGCCACCTGAATCACCGGACCGCACATCGGCATCGATCTGGATCATCCCGGTCAGTTCGTTGCGCGAGCCGTTCACCGAGCTCTGCGCCAGCACCGACCGATCGAGAGCAACGATCTTGCCCGGTGCAGGCACCAGGGCGCCCGCGCCATCGGCGTTCCCGACGGCGGTCACCGGATCGCCCACCGCCACGTTCGCCGAGGTGCCGATCGCCGCGACCTGGAGGTTCGAGGCGGTGGCCAACTGCAGCACGGCGAGATCGCGCGTTCTGTCGTAGCCCAGCACCGACGCGTCGTAGATGAGTCCGTTGCCCTGATGTACGGCCGTGATGTCGGTCGCCTCCTCGACAACGTGGAAGTTGGTGAGCACCAACCCGTCGGGGTCGACGACGAAGCCGGTGCCCGCGACGCCGTAGAGCCCGAACTCGGCGGAGAGGGTGACAATAGTCGGATCGATTTGGGCGGAGAGTTGTTCGAGGGTCAGTGGTGCCGGCGGTGGAGGTGGCGGCAGAGCGACGGGTGGGGCAGCTGCCGGCGGGGTTTGTTCGGGCGCGTCCAGGACTCCTGGACCCAGGGGTGCGGCCAGCGCGGACGCAGCGAAAGTCAGCGCAAGAACGAATGCGTACCGACCGACTGCCTGCATGTCAGTCGATTATGCCGTCACCGATTCACACCGGGTGCGTTCTGAATACCGTGATGGTCTCGACCTGCAGGGCGCGTTGGGTGAATTCGACGAACACGATGCCCGGGCCGGAGTCGAATTCGGCGGAAACACTCACTGTTCTGCCTGCTGCGATCCACTTCCGAAAGCGTGCGCGGCGCAGCTCCTCGGCGGAAACATCCGCTCCATCGGCGGGCCGGTGCAACGCGCGCAGCTCATGCTCGGCGACGGTCTTGCCCTTGCTCCCGACGCCACGGAATCCGCCCAGAAATCCCATCGCGCCGCTCAGACCCTGATTCCCGATCAGCTGCGGAGTGAGCTTCGCGGACGCGACGAGCCCAGGAATGCCTGCGCGCAGCAGCTGCCCGATCATCGTCGCGAGTTCCCAATGCGCAGCGAGTCGGGCAATTTTCAGCGTTCCGTTCTCCTCGACGAAGTCGTAGCGAAGATGCATCGGCACCTCGAGCCTCGCGCCGGTGGACATGACGGTTACGAGGCTGAGGTCCCGCACCACGGACATGCCGGAAACGGCCTCGCTCTCGAAGTGGAATTCGATGGTGTTCGGCGCGATGAAGGTGTCGTAGAAACGTTCGATGGCTTCGCGGCCGCGGTGTGGCCGTGATCCGACGGGATCATTGACCTCGCCGGCGTCCGCATACAGGTCTACCCACGCCTGACGATCGTGCACCGCGACAGCGGCGGGTGAGCCTTGGGCGGCTGCAAGCAACTCCTCAGGGGTGTGCACGACCTCGACGCTACCGCTACGCGGACCTCACGTCGGCCGGTCGCTCGCTCGGGAGTCGAAACTCGCGTCGGAGCAGGCGGGGCCGAGGGGCGGAGTGAAGGTGACGTCCTCGCACGTGCGGCACACGTGGGTGCGGTGATGTCCGCGGCCGCAGGAGCATGCCCTCGAACCGACCAGCACGGTTCGCGGGCCGAGGGCATGACCGCGGGCGCACCGCGAGGGCGCGCTCTCGATCCATCGATCGCCCGATCGATGGAGGGTCGACGAGAAGTCACCGGCGGCATCTGGCGTCGACATCCTCGGCACCCGTCATGGTCGCTACCGCCCTGAATCTTGTTTGGACCGTCCGCATCTTGTTTGGACCGTCCGCGAGTGGTCGCTCTCGGACGGCTTTGCGAGACTATCACGGTATCGAATGTATGTTCCCATTCCGGTCGTCCGCTCGTGCAGCGAGGAAGGCTTCCGGATCGATGAGGTCCGACTGTCCGACGATGGAGCCCAGATCGGCGATCCGCTCGATACCCGTCAACACCATCTCCTCCTCGACGGTGCCCTCGGCGTAGCCGTAGTAGCAGGTCGAAGTGGTGTGGTTGTGGTCGTTGTCGATCCTGTTCGCGCGGCCCTCGATCTGGCGGATGTCGATGGGAGTCCACCGCGGATCATGAATGAGCGTCACGCGCGGGGCCGCGGTCGACACGGACTGGAGCGGAGCCTGCGGAGTGACCTGATGATGCTTGTCCGGCAGTAGCAGCTCGTTGGTGTGGAGGTTGATCGCACTCGTCGTGGTGGAGACGATCACCGGGGCCGCACCGGTCTGGAACCGTCGAATTTCCAGTTCCTGATCACTACTGCTCATGCTGCCGTCGACGACAGCGACGACGAGACCCTCCTCGCGCAACGTCTCGGCCAGCGCAGCGACGGACTCGCGGTAGAACATCGAGACGAACACCTGATTGCCCTCGCGGACCCAGGCTCGAACCTGGTCGGCAGTCGCCGGGATCCGAAGATACGAGCACTTCTGCCGGAAACGAAGGGCAGCGGCGCGCGTACTGGGATTCTTCTGCAGTACGCGCCTACCACCGACGGATTTCCACAGCGGCAGGCCCAATTCTCGCCGATAGTCCACCCACGCCGAGTTGTACAGACGCTTCTGAGCCGCGGTCAGCTCCTGGCCGAGAGGCTCCCGGGGCGTCGGCGGTGATGGCCGGGAGATCGACCACGGCACGGACCCGCCCGCCAGCCAACCGTGGATGGCACCGATGTCGCGTTCGCGTCGGGCGGCGTCCTCGGGCTCCCACCTCCAGGTCTTCAGGCCGGCAGCCTTGCCTTCCTTCAGCGCGAACTCCTCCGCTTGCAGAAACGTCGCCCACTTGGTCGTGACGGCGTAACCGAGGGTGTCCTCGTCGCCGATGATCGTGGTGCCGCGGCTCTGTTCGATGGCCCGCGCCATGTAAGCGAAGTGCATCGGCTGGTACCCCGGCGTCGCCGACATCCACACCACCGCCCGCGCAGCCTCCTGATACCGCCATACGATCTGTGACTGCTGCGATTCGATGTTCATCAGCGCGTGCGACTCGTCGGCGATGACGACGTCGATGTCGAAGCGGAGTTCACCGAGCGCGATGGTCCGCTTGTTCTGGGTCTTCTTGCGCTTGCCCAGGTCGATGTCTTCCGGAACCGTCAGCAGCTTCTTCGTCGACTGATACGTCACCAGCAACCAGCGCCTGCGGTCGGCCGGATCGAGATCGGCCTCCGAGTCGGCGATGGTGCGCCTCCAACCAGGAAGTGCGCCCTTGGGAGCGACGACGAGGACTGTGTTCGTCGTATCGTCATCCATCTGGCGGACGGCCTCGCAGACGGCCAGTGTCTTCCCGAGCCCCGTCGAGTCCATCTGCGCGAAATACGGGAAGCCGCCGGACATGGCACCGAGCTGACGGCGCACCGATTCCAGCTGCGTCTCGCGAGGAGTCATCGACCGTTCATGAACTGTCTCGGGCCGCCAGCTTTCGTTGCAGTCGTCCTCGATCCAGCGCTGCAGGCTGTAAGGCATCGACTCGAACGAGACAAGACCGTCGGGCAGCTCGGTTCCGTAGTAGGCGAACACTCGCGGCCCGGGGTACCACCGCGCGCCCGACGCCGAGGCGAGACTGCGGTCCTCGAATGGGACGTCGAGTACCCAGACGCGCTCACCGGGATCCGGTGGCCGCAGATCGGGTGAGGCAGTCTTGCGGACAGGTTTCTTGCGTGCCGGTTTCCTAGTGGTGGGCTTGCGTCGACGAGGTGGCACGGACACACCGTAGTCTGCGGTTACCGTGCGCAGCAGAACCGGAGGGAGCGCCGTGTCCGAGACGAACAGCAGAGCCGTCGTACTGGTCCACGACCGAGATCCGGCCCTGGGCTACCGCAACATCGGCACGTTCATACCCGAACTTCAGCAACGCGGATTTCAGTTGCAGGTGCACTCCTTCGACTACGCATCCGCATCGACGCCACCACCACTCGGCGACGCCGCGATGGTCGTGGTCATGGGCTCCCCCGATGCGGCCTACGACCTCAATCCATGGGTCGGCCCCGAAACCGCCTACCTCGAACGCGCCATCGGCCTCGACGTACCCATTCTCGGCGTCTGCTTCGGCGGCCAACTGCTCGCGCAGATCCTCGGCGGAACCGTGACCAAGTCCGACTGGCCGGAATACGGGATGACAGACATCGAGTCCGACTGCCCCGAGTTGGTCGGCAGCGGTCCGTGGATGCAGTTCCACGGCGACACCTTCGTAGCCCCCGACAGCGCAACGGTGATCGCTCGCAACGATGCCGGCCAGCAGGCCTTCACGGCAGGTCCCCACCTGGGAGTGCAGTTCCACCCCGAGATCGACGTCGATACCTTCGACTCCTGGGCGCACGCGTGGGCACGCGACGGTGTCGAACACGATCGTCAGCTGGTCGCGGCGATTCGGGAAGACCTCGAGGCAGGCGAACGGGACGCGCGTGCCCGCTGCAGCGCCCTGCTCGACGCGTGGATCGGGCGTCAATCGCGCTGATCGGACCGGCTCTGCTATTACGGTGGAGGTCATGAACTTCAGTGACCACCAGATCGGCATCTACGCGCAGGGCATGTTCACCGATCAGCGGCCGCAGATCACGACGAATCTTGCGAAGCTCGAGGAGCAGGCGGCTGCCACGCTGACGCCGGAGGCGCTGGGGTACATCGTGGCGAGCGCGGGCAGCGGGTCCACCGCTCGCGCCAATCGGGATGCTTTCGACCGCTGGCGCATTGCTCCTCGGATGCTTCGCAGCGCCGCCGAACGTGATCACTCCACCACAGTTCTCGGCACCGAGATGCCCGCGCCGTTGCTGATCGCACCGGTGGGAGTTCAGACTTTGGCGCACCCGGAGGGCGAGCTCGCCTCCGCACGCGCAGCGGCGTCACTGGGGGTGCCGTACATTCACTCCACCCAGGCCTCGCACTCGTTCGAGCAGATCGCCGAGGCCGGTGGCGATGCCCCGCGATGGTACCAGTTGTATTGGCCCACCGATGAATCGGTGCTGCTCAGCTTTCTGGACCGCGCGAAGAAATCCGGCTTCACCACGCTGGTCCTGACCCTGGACACCACGATGCTCGGCTGGCGACCCGCCGATCTCGATCGCGGTTACCTGCCCTTCCTGGCGAATCTCGGTATCGAGAATTACCTCACCGACCCGGCGTTCCTGGCCGGGCTCGAGCAGTCGGTCGAGGCCAACCCCGTTGCTGCCGCGATGCATTGGGCGAAGATGTTCCCCAATCCCGGTTTGAACTGGTCGCAGCTCGGCTTTCTGCGCGAGCACTGGGACGGTCCGATCGTGCTGAAGGGAATCTGCACCGAGGTGGACGCACGTGCCGCGGCAGAGCATGGAGTCGACGGTATCGTGGTGTCCAATCATGGTGGCCGCCAGATCGATGGCGCACGAGCATCATTGGATGCCCTGCCCGGTATCGTCGATGCCGTCGGCGATCGGTTGACCGTGCTGTTCGACTCCGGCGTCAGAACAGGTGCGGACATGGCGAAAGCGCTTGCGCTCGGCGCCGATGCGGTGCTGCTGGGCCGACCTTTCCTCTACGGTCTCGCGCTCGGCGGCCAGTCGGGCGTGGAGCACGTCTTGCGCTGCATCCTTGCCGAATTCGATCTCGTCACCAGCCTGTCCGGTCACACCGGCGCTGCAGAACTGGGACGCGAGTCGGTGATCTCCGCATGAGTGCAACTCCATCCTGGGTCGCCCACTCGATCTGGTGGCATGTCTACCCGCTCGGTTTCGCCGGGGCACCTGTCCATGATTGGGACGGAACATCACTGGCGGAGGAGCATCGACTGCTCAAGGTCGTCGAATGGCTGGACTACGCAGTCGAACTCGGAGCCTCGGGGATCGCGCTGGGGCCGATTTTCGCCTCGGAGGGGCATGGATACGAAACCGTCGACTATCTTCATATCGATGCGCGGCTCGGTACCGACGCAGACTTCGACACCCTCGTCGAGGCCGCTCACGGCCGCGGACTGAAGATCATGCTCGACGGTGTCTTCAACCATGTGGCGCAAGGATTCTCGAAGTACCGACAGGCGCTGGAATCAGGCCCCGGTTCGGACGCGGCACAGTGGTTCCATCTGGACTTCTCGGGCGAGCGCCCCACGCATCGAAGCTTCGAGGGACACGAGCACCTCGTGACGCTGAACCACGGCAATGCCGATGTCCAGCAGTACGTCGCCGACGTCATGTCGCATTGGCTGGGCCGCGGTGCCGACGGGTGGCGTCTGGACGCGGCATACGCTGTGCCGACGGAGTTCTGGGCCTCGGTGATCCCCCGTGTGCGGCAGAAGCATCCCGAGGCATATTTTCTCGGTGAAGTCATCCATGGCGACTACGCGCAGTTCGTTCAGCACAGCACGGTGGACTCGGTGACGCAGTACGAGCTGTGGAAAGCGACATGGAGCGCTATCTCGGAGACGAACTTCTTCGAACTCTCCCACGCACTGGGTCGGCACAACGACTGGCTGGAGACGTTCGTGCCCGCCACATTCGTCGGCAATCACGACGTCAACCGCATCGCGAGCACCATCGCCGACGAACGGCACCACGCGCACGCACTGGTCGTTCTCTTCACCACCGGGGGCACCCCGATGATCTACTACGGCGACGAGCAGGGCTTCCGTGGTGTCAAGGAGGAGCGCGTCGGTGGCGACGACGATGTTCGTCCCGAGTTCCCCATGACCAAGGAGGAACTCGCACCGGAGGGGTGGCCGATGTATCGCCTGCATCAGGAGTTGATCGGTCTACGCAGGCGTAATCCCTGGCTGCACTACGCACGCACCGAGACTCTCGAGCTGACCAATACCGCGTTGGTGTACCGCGCCTACGCCGGTGACGATCATGTCCACGTCGTGCTCGATCTCGGTGACGACCCCATCGATTACTCGCTCGGCGGCGACGTACTGGCTGGTCAAGCGACCGTCGAGGGTGGCCGCGTCACCGTGCCGCCGCACGGCTGGGCTGTCTTCGGTAGGAAGTAGCTGCCCGGCAACCGGATCGAGGGTCAGCCTCTGGCTTGCTTCGCGCGGTCGAAGAACGCCAGCACGTGCGGGACCTTGTCCTGCGGCACGTCGAACACCGCTTGACCTCCGAGGTACGAGATCGAGCCGTCGGACAACCGTGCACCGATCTTGACGCGTAGTCCGCCGCCACGGGGCTTCGCGTCGACTCCGATGTGCGCGACGTGCCAGCGGGGTCGGCCCGAGACGGTCTGCTGTGTCGCGTCGAAGATTTCGACGATGCGGTTGTCGAGGACGAGCACGACGTTCTCGTCCAACCAGTATTCGACGTACTCTCGCTCGCGCATCGTAGGAGCCTATATCCATCTCTACTGCTAGCGCTAGATAGAGGTACAGAGCCCGATAGGTACACTCGTCGTTGACACGGGGTGCCGCTTTCATGAAGCGGCTGAGAACACACCCGTCGAACCTGATCTGGTCAACACCAGCGTAGGGATGTCTGCACCCATGGGGTGCATTGTCTTTCGCGTTGGACGGCCAACGAGCGAGAGGCATGTGTATGAAACTGAGCGAGCAGACTGTTCTGGTTACCGGCGCTGGGCGGGGACTCGGGTCCGCGATTGCACGGGCATTCGCCGCCCAGGGTGCCGATGTCGTGGTCAACTACCGTCGCAGTGTTCAGTCCGCCGAACGGCTCGCTGCAGAGATCGGCGGCCTCGCCGTGGCGGCGGACGTGACGCAGGCCGACCAGGTCGAGACGATGTTCACCGCAGCGCAGCAGCACTTCGGAAAGCCCGTCACCACGGTCGTCAACAACGCTCTCGCCGATTTCTCCTTCAACGGTGACGCTCGTAGCACCGCTGACACCATCACCTGGGAGGAGTTCGACGCCCAGTTCCAGGGAGCGGTCCGCGGCGCACTCACCACCACCCAGCGCGCCCTCGGCGGAATGCGTTCCATCGGATTCGGCCGCATCGTCAACGTCGGCACGAACCTCTTCCAGAACCCCGTCGTTCCCTACCACGACTACACGGCCTCGAAGGCAGCGCTGCTGTCGCTGACTCGTACGCTCGCTGCCGACCTCGGGGCCGACGGCATCACCGTCAACATGGTTTCCGGTGGCCTCCTGCGTACCACCGACGCCAGCTCCGCGACACCGGAAGCTGTATTCGACCTCATCGCAGCGTCGACCCCGCTGCAACGCGTGGTGACGCCGGAGGAGTTCGCCGATGCCCTGCTCTTCTTCGCCTCACCCTGGTCGCGATCGGTGACCGGACAGAACCTCGTCGTCGACGGCGGCTTGGTCAAGGACTAGATCATGCTGCATCTCAACGCTTTTCTGTTCGGCTGCGGACACCACAGTGCCGCCTGGCGTCACCCGCGCTCCCGCGTCGAGGACCTCGGCGACATCGGCTATTACTCCGAGCTCGCGCGTACCGCCGAGCGGGGCAAGTTCGATGCGGTGTTCTTCGCGGACGGGCACTCGGTGCGCGATCCGGCCGGTGCCGGAACCTGGTTCCTCGAACCGATCACGGCGCTGACGGCCATGGCACGAGCGACCTCCCACATCGGGTTGGTCACCACGGTGTCCACCACGTTCTACACGCCGTTTCACGCCGCCCGGTTGCTCGCCTCGCTCGATCACATCAGTGGCGGACGAGCCGGATGGAACGTAGTCACCTCGATGTTCGACGCCGAGGCCCGCAATCACGGATTCGACGAGATCCCCTCTCGCGAGGAGCGATACGCGCGGGCCGAGGAGTTCGTCGACGTCGCGCTCGCGCTGTGGGACAGCTGGGATGCGGGCGCGCTCGTGCTCGATCGAGAGGGCATGTACGCCGATCCCGATGCGGTTCACTCGATCGATCACGTGGGCAAGCACTTTCGGGTCGACGGCCCATTGACGGTGCCGCGGTCACCGCAGGGGCGGCCGGTGCTGTTTCAGGCAGGCGCGTCGGGACCGGGACGAGATCTGGCAGCGCGATACGCCGAGGCGATCTACGCGGTGGCCTACGACATCGAGTCCGGCGCGAGCTACTACAGGGATGTCAAAGCACGGATAGACAGAGCCGGACGGGAATCGGCGACGGTGGGCATCATGCCCGGTCTGGTGACTTACGTCGGGTCGACTATGGCCGAGGCCCGAGCCAAGAAGGCCGAGTTGGATGCGCTGCTCCCGGTGGCACAGTCGCTACGTCAGCTCGGGATGTTCGTCGAACAGGACTGCAGCGAGTGGGAACTCGACGCACCGGTGCCACCGTTGCCACCGCTGGAGGAGTTCACCGGTCCGCACGGTCGATACGAGACGATCCTGCGGATCATCGACAAGGACTCCCCGACCGTGCGCGAACTGCTGGGTACCCTCGCCGCCGGTGGCGGGCACGCGACGATGATCGGGACCCCGGAGTCGATCGCCGACGAGATCGAGGAATGGGTGCGCCGCGGCGCGGCCGACGGATTCAATCTGATGCCTCCGTTGTATCCGGAGAGCCTCACCGAGTTCGTCGACCACATCGTGCCGATCCTGCAGCAGCGCGGGGCGTTCCGACGCGAATACACCTCGACGACCCTGCGGGAGATGCTGCGCTGATCAGTAGCTGCCCACCAACGAAGCATCCGGGCGGCTAGGGTTGATCGGTATGAGCGTATGCCTGTCTTTCGCGGCGGCACCGCAGTGACCGCGGAGTCGCGGTTGCGCGAGGATCTGGCGTCGGCGATGGCGAGCGGCGGACAAGGACTATCCGCCGCCGACCGCTTGTGTGTGGCGTGCGTGGATCTGCTGCCCGTCGATGGTGCGGCGATCTCGGTGATTCACGATGGAGAAACCCGCGGGACGTTCGGATCGAGTGGTGAATTCAGCAGGCGCTTGGACGAGTTTCAGTTCACGTTCGGTGAAGGTCCATGCCTGGATGCGGTCGCCACCGGTGCGCCTGTTCTGGTGCCGGACCTGGCCGATCCCGGTGAGCGACGGTGGCCGGCATTCACTCCTGCCGTGCTCGACGAGGGAGTGCAGGCGGTTTTCGCGCTTCCGACCGCGATCGCGGCCGTGCACGTCGGGGTCCTCGATCTCTATCGCGCCAGCCCTGGGCCGCTGTCGGAGACTGTATTGAACGCGGGCATGTGGGCAGCCGAACTCGCTGCGCTGCCATTGCTGGACCTGATGACCTCGGATCTCGACTGGAATGCCGCGAGCGAAGGCGGAGACGGTTGGGAGCAGCTTGCCTCCCTCGAACGAGTCGAGGTGTATCAAGCGACGGGAATGATCATCGGACAGCTCGATATCGGTCCGGTCGAGGCACTCGCCCGTCTGCGCGCGCACGCATATCTTGCCGGGCAGACCGCCAGCGAGGTCGCATGGGACATCGTCGAACGTCGGCTCGTACTGACCCCCGACGACCACCCCGCCGCCGGGAACAATTTGGGAAGTATCGGATGAACAACAACCGCGAACACGGCGTTACCGAAGCCTTTGTGCGCTTGGCCAACAGTCTGGTCGGTGAGTTCGATGTCATCGAACTGCTGAGCGGGTTGACCAGCGAATGTGCACAGCTACTCGACATCGCCTCGGCAGGTCTACTGTTGGCCGACGAACGCGAGGTTCTGCATGTCGTCGCAGCCTCCTCGGAGACAACGCGATTGCTCGAGGTCTTTCAACTTCAGCGCGAGCAAGGCCCCTGCCTGGACTGCTTCCACACCGGGCAGCCGATCAGCGTCGCCGATCTCGAGGAGCATCGGACGAGGTGGCCGCAATTCGTCGAGGTCGCCACGTCAGCCGGGTTCGCCTCCGTGCATGCAGTACCCATGCGGTTGCGGAAGACGGCACTGGGCACTCTCGGATTGTTCGGATCGCAGTCCGGTGCACTCAATGACGAAGACCTCGAACTCGCGCAGGCCCTCGCCCACGTCGCCAGCATCGCACTCGTCAATGGACCGACGATGCCCGACGCGAGAGCGATCGGTAGTCAGCTCAGCTCGACATTGCGTAACCGCGCCAGCCTCGAACAGGCCAAGGGCCTCCTCGCTCAGGTCGGCAACCTGGACATGGATCAAGCGTTTGCGGTGTTGCGGCGATACGCCCGCGATCACGAGATGGCGCTGTCCAAAGTGACGGATGACCTCGTACAGCGGGAGTTGGATGCTCGAACCGTTCTCGCGAACGTCGCCGGAATTCTGGGTGAGAACCAGGTGTGAATGGATCTCTGTCGTCGGTGGCGTTGTTCCTCAGTGCTCGGTGCTCAGTGCTCAGTGCGACATGCACGAGCATCGACGCGAGACCGTCGTGGCCCATGGACAACTGCGAGAGCGCGGCCAGGCTTTCGCGGAGATCGACGTCCTGTTCGTCGGCCAGCCCACGAATCGCCACTTCGTCGAACTCATCCCCCACGGGGTCGACATTGCGGGTCATCGGTGGTCGGGTCATCGGTAATCGCTGCCTGCCGCGTGAACGGCAAGGCCGGGGGCCGAGGCCACGTGGGGCAGCACCCCGGTGCGCACGAGTTCGGTCGCGATGTCGCGGAGTTTGCGATTGGTGTCCTGGCTGGCCCTCGACAACACCTCGAAGGCCTGATCGCTGGTGAGGTTTGACGCATTCATAGTGATCCCGATGGCCATCCCGATGTCGCGGCTGCCCTGGAGGGCCTGACGCAATTGCGCGGACACTGCGTGCTCGGCGTCGAGAGCTGCTTGGATGCGTTCACGGCGTACCAACTCGACGGCGGAATCGACGAGGTGTTGCAGGAGGTACTCTCGCTCCTCCGTCGGAGTTCGATCCACCGGGCAGAAACTGCTCACCTGCGCGTAGTAGCCGGAGCCACCTGCGGCTGCGAGGGTCGAGGAAGGGATCGTCGCCGCGGCGCTCACCGTGCACCGGTCCGCCCAGCCGCGCTCACCGGGCAATCTACTCATCGATCCGCGCGGGCGCTCGATGCTGTACGCGACCCCGGAATCTTCGACGAGATCGACGATGCACCGCGGTCCGAGCAGCGGCACACATGCTTCGGCAAGAGAAGTGAACGTCACCGCAGGCGCGGCCGAGGCAACAAGCCGGTCGACGAGGTAGTCCAGACGGTGCATCTCCGACTCGGTGTCGTCCGAAACTGCGTGCACGGACCCCACCAGGCGCAGAACTTCGAATGACTCCGTCATTGGGCGAAACCGGTAGCGACGAGGTCAGTGTTGACAAGGTCAAAAGTGGTCACAACGGGTCTCCCACAACGGGCTGTCCCGGATTGTCGTGTGTCGAGTCGACGCACGGCGGGCTTCTTTCCAAACCTACGGGAAATCCTAGTCGACGAAGCTGAAATCTGCGCTTCCGTGCTCTGATCTCACCTGGTCATACTGTCGATGTATTTCTCGGTGAGCTCGGCGATCTCGGCTGCATGCGAGATCGGTGACCAGTGGCCGGCGGGGATGTCGTTGCGCGTCAGATTCTTCACCCACTTGCCGGTGTCCTCGTAGTGGAATGGGCGCACTGCGACGTCCTCGGTGTTGACGATCAGCTGAACCGGAATGTCGATGTAGCGCTCGCGTGGCTTCATCAGCCGCGGGATGATGTTGGCCCGGTACAGGTTGGTGCCGTTGGTGGCGTCGGACCACAGGGTGGGGTTCTGGGTGACGAGAGCGGGGTCTACGTCGGAGAATTCCTCAAGAAACGCCGGCCATCCCTTGGCGAACTGACGCTTGATTCGCAGCGTCGACAGCCCGGGGATGTGGAACGTCACGGTGTACCAGGACGCACGCGTCTGCGCGAGGACCTGCTTGATCGATGTCCACGTCGGCTTCTTCAGGCGCGACCTCGACCATTTGCCGAGGTGGTCGAGATTTGGTCCGGAGATGGAGGTGTACGAGCGAATGCGGTCCACTGCGCGGGGCTCGCCGGCTGCCTCCCACACCTCCACAGCGCCCCAATCGTGGGCGAGTACATGGACCGGTCGGTCGGGGCTGACGGCGTCGATCACGGCGTAGAAGTCCGAGGCCAGGCTGCTCAGGCGGTACGCGGCGCGTTCCTGTGGGACGGTACTGGCGCCGGCGCCGCGGGAGTCGTAGCTGATGACGCGGAACTTCTCGGCCAGCAGCGGAACAATGTGGCTCCACAGTTCGTGCGTGTCAGGCCAACCGTGAACGAGGACGATCGGTTCGCCCTCGGGGTTGCCGGTTTCGAACACGGCGAGCCGCATTCCCTCGTTGACCACGTTTGTTCGCTGCTCGGTGACGCTCATACTGGTCAACATTAGTATGAACGACGGTTACATGTATGCATTCTGTCAGTAGGAGCTGCGAGGATTGGCACGTGATGATCGATCCCGAATGGCCACCGACAGTGCGCGCGATAGCTACAGCGACCGACGATGCCGTGAACGCCGCACGATCGCAATCCGCCGCTGAGTTCGCCGAGGCCGTCACCGAGCTGCACGCGCAGGACTCGGCGCAGGTGGCTGCGATTCATGCGGAGATGGTCCGCTCGCTTCTCGAAGAACTGCATCCCGACGGGCTCACCGGCGAGGATGTGCAGGACGCACTCACCCGGGCAGTCCGTTCGGCAGCCGAATGGCATCCCGACCTGGACGTACCCGGATTCGTCGAGGTCCTCACCGGTGCGCTGGGAGTCGCCGATACCGAGGAGGTGCGGAGGCCGCCGCTGCCGCAACATGCGGTGTTGATCATCGCGGACCTGCTGGCCAGGAGGAGGGCCTCTGCCGAGGTGTATCTAAGGCGCGCTGTCGCCGAGATTCAGCGGGCGCAGACGATGGAGATGCCATAGCGGGAATGCCATAGCGCTTTCTACGGCACTCTATCTCTTACGCAAGAGTGCCGTAGAAGGTGCTAGTGGAGCATGTTGGCGGCGCCGATGAGTGCGCGGATGGACGACTGTGTGGCGTCACCGTCGATGGCCATTGCCCAGCGGCGGCGGCCGTCGAACTCGCACAGGACGAAGGTCGCGGTCTGCGTTCCCGTAGCAAGATGCTGCTGGTGGAACGAGATGATCTCGAGGTGGAAGCCGGCGTCGTAGAGCATCGAGGTCAACGCGTCGATCGGCCCGTGCGTCGTCGCCGATGCGGTGTGAATGGTGTCGCCGATACCGAAGGTGGCGTCGAAAGTGGTTCGGCCGCCGGGGGCGGCGCTGGTGGTCCACGTGCCCAGCCGGATCGGACTCGATCCGGCGCTGTACCGGTGCGTGAATGTTGTCCAGCTCATGGTGTCGGCGTCGGCGCGTAGTGCGCGCGGAAGCGGGGTGCCGAAACGTGCTGCGAAGCAGTCGGGAGAAGTTGAGGTGGTGAGAGCGTTCATGGTGGGGTCTTTCCGAATGTGAAGGAAGGACCGAGATAGCACAACGACCCGCAGCGAGGGGTCGGTCCGAGTTAGACCCCGCTACGGCGGTGTACTACGAGAAGGCGCTTCACGTACACCAATGTAGCCCCAGCGCGTCCGTCGAGGCAACTATTCTGGCGTCTACCGGTATCTAGCAAAACCGGTAGCAACCCCTAGAACTCGATAGCGAGTCGATTGGTGTCGATAAGGCTCTCTAGGACACGCGCTAGATGTACGCATAGTTTGCTATCGCAGTTGTTACTTTGGCCCCATGGACCCCGTGCGTAACCCTTACGCTCCCGGCGCAGGCCAGCGCCCACCAGAACTCGCCGGCCGAAAGAAGCAGCTCGACGCCTTCGACGTCGTCCTCGAACGGATCACCCGCGGCCGACCCGAACGCAGCGTCGTACTGACGGGGTTGCGGGGCGTCGGGAAGACGGTTCTGCTGAACCAGCTGCGTTCGGCCGCAGTCGCCCGAGGATGGGGTACCGGGAAGATCGAGGCGAGGCCCGATCAAGAGCTCCGCCGGCCACTGTCTTCGGCGTTGCACATGGCGGTCCGCGGTATCGCGACCGCGCACCGAGACCCGGAGCGAGTCGACGAGTTCCTGGGGGTGCTCAAGGCATTCGCGCTGCGCGCGACTGCCGACAAGGGCATGCGGGAGCGGTGGCAGCCAGGCATCGACGTACCGGCCAGAACGGGCCGCGCCGACTCCGGCGATATCGAGATCGACCTCGTCGAACTGCTGCTCGACGCCTCGTCCCTTGCCGCCGATGTCGGCGTCGGAATTGCCATCTTCATCGACGAGATGCAGGACCTCGGACCCGCCGACATCTCCGCTCTGTGCGCGGCATGCCACGAGCTCAGCCAGGATGCCGCGCCGCTCATCATCGTCGGAGCCGGGCTACCGCACCTACCTGCAGTGCTCTCGGCCTCCAAGAGCTACTCGGAGCGGCTCTTCAGCTATCACCGCATCGGTCGTCTCGAACGCACCGCGGCCGACCTCGCCCTCATCGCACCGGCGGACCGAGAGGACGTCGAGTTCACGATCGAGGCCCTCGACGCGCTCTACGAAGCCGCCGATGGCTACCCCTACTTCGTGCAGGCCTATGGCAAAGCGACGTGGGATCTCGCCGCCGAGTCACCGATCACGGTCGAGGACGTGCGCGTCGCGGCGCCGACGGCCGAGGAGGAACTGGCTGTCGGATTCTTCGGCTCACGCTACGAGCGCGCAACACCGTCGGAACGTGAGTACATGCGGGCGATGGCCGACTTGTCGACCGACGACGCCTCCGTACCGACATCCGCGGTGGCCACCGAGCTGGGGCGCAAGCCGGCCTCGCTGTCGCCGGCGCGAGACGGGCTGATCAAGAAAGGCCTCATCTATTCGGCTGAGCGTGGGACGATCGCGTTCACGGTTCCGCACTTCGGGCGGTACCTGCGGGCTCAGACGGACGATTAGGGGCCTCCGGCCCATGTGCGCGGAAATACATAGCCCGCTATGTATTTCCGCGCACATGGGGCGGAGCCGCATGTGAAGGAGCACAGCACGTGAAACACACCGAATCGGCGTTCACCGGCGTTCGCGGTACACGGATAGTCCACGACGTGTGGGAACCCGAAGCCGAGGCGAGAGGCATCGTGGTGCTCTGCCATGGGCTGGGTGAACATGCACGTCGCTACGACCATGTCGTCGAGCGGCTGGGTGAGCTCGGGCTGGCGGTGTTCGCCCCCGACCACCGCGGACACGGACGGTCCGGCGGGAAGCGGCTAGAGCTGAAGAACTGGTCCGACTACACCGACGACCTGCACACGCTGCTCGGCATCGCGAAGACCGCGCACCCGGGAGCAAAGGTCTTCCTGCTCGGCCACAGTATGGGCGGGGCGATCGCGTTGTCGTATGCACTCGACCATCAGGACGAACTCGACGCGCTCATGCTCTCCGGCCCGGCGGTGGTTCTCGGTGATTCGACACCGAAAATTCTCATCCCCATCGGCAAGATTCTGGGACGGATCGCTCCGGGAGCGCCGGTGCAGACGCTCGACTCCAATGCAGTTTCGCGCGATCCGGCGGTCGTCGCCGCCTACAACGCCGACCCTCTGGTTCATCACGGCAAGGTCCCGGCCGGGTTGGCTGCAGCCCTCGTCGGCGCGATGGAGAGCTTCCCGGCGCGGTTGCCGTTGCTGACTCTGCCGGTCCTGCTGCAACACGGCAGCCAGGACAAGCTCGCCGACGTCGCGGGCAGCCGGATGATCGCCGAGAAGGCCGGGTCCACAGATCTCACGCTCGAGGTGTACCCCGGGCTATATCACGAGATATTCAACGAACCGGAGCAGTCGAAGGTCCTCGACGACCTGATCGCGTGGCTGGCACCGCGCGTCGAGTCGGCCTGAACAGTCCACCGCCGTCCGGGCGGCCTTCCTAGTAGGTTCTCATTTCTGGGGCTTACCGGGAGGGGTGGGAGATGACGCGAACAGCGTTGGTTCTGGGCGGCGGCGGAGTCGCCGGTATCGCGTGGCAGACGGGTGTATTGCACGGGCTGGCGCAAGCGGGTGTCGACGTCGTTTCACCCGACTGCTCGCACATGCTCCTCGGCACATCGGCAGGATCGACCGTCGCCGCGCAGGTCAGCAGCGGTGTCAGGCTCGGCGAACTGTACGACCGTCAGGTGGACCCGCACCTACAGGTGGACGAGCCGCGGCCGGAGGTGTCCATCGAGGAACTGAACGAGATGCTCGATCGTGCCGCAGAGAACGCGGGCGGCGATCGATTGGAGCTGGCACGCCTGGTCGGCAAGGCCGCGCTGGCGGCATCGACGGTGACCGAGGCCGAGCGCCGGGCCGTCATCGCGAGACGGTTGCCCTCGCACGACTGGCCCTCCCGCGACCTCCGGGTGGTCGCGGTCGACGCCGAGTCCGGCCGCCACCGCGTCCTGGACCGAAACTCGGGCGTGCGACTGGTCGACGCCGTAGCCGCGAGTTGCGCGATCCCGGGAATGTGGCCTCCGGTGACCATCGGCGTTCACCGGTACATCGACGGTGGCGTGCGGTTGAGCGAGAATGCCGACCTCGCAGTGGGTTTCGCGCGCGTACTGGTGCTGCAGGTAGGTGCCGCGTCCCCGGAGGAAGACCCCTTCGAGGGTGAGCGTGACTATCTGGTTTCTCGCGGGTCGGCTGTGGAGGTCATTCGTCCCGACGACGATGCGCTGGCCGCGATCGGACCGGATCCGACCGACCCGGCGGTCCGGGCGCGCTGCGCAGAGGCCGGTTTTCGCCAGGGCGGCACCACCGCGGGCACCGTGCGCGATTTCATTCGCGACTGAACAGCGCCGCTCCGTTGTCGTGCACGACGGAGCGGACCCAGTCGTCGCCGAGACCGAGTCGAGCCACCCCCTCGAGAGCATGCAGGTACGGGTACGGAATGTTGGGGAAGTCGCTCCCGAACAGGATGCGCCCCTGCAGCTCTCGGAGCCTCGGTAGCTCTGCTGGAGGGAACGGAGCCGAGGCCTCGGAGAAGTCGGTGAACGCCATGGTGGTGTCGAGGCGCACCTCCGAATAGCGCTCGGCCAGGGCGAGAAAATCCAGGTACTCCGGCATGCCCATGTGCGCGATGATCAGGGGCAGCCGAGGAAATCTGCGCAGGAGTTCCGCGATGGGGTCCGGCCCGGTGTATGCACCGGGGGCAGGTCCGGAACCGCAGTGGATGACGACGGGTACTGCCGCGTCCTCGATGGCGCCCCACACCGGATCCAGAAGCGGGTCGTTCGGAGCATAGTTGCCGACCTGTATGTGCGACTTGAAGATTCGCGCCCCACTGGAAATGGCGTCCGAGACGTATCGGCCCGCCGATTCCTCCGGATAGAACGTGGCCGTCCGAACGCAGTCCGGTGTCCGCTCCGCGAACTCCGCACCCCAAGAATTCAGCCACGCCGCCATGTCCGGCTTGTGTGGATAGATCATCGAGGTGAACCCTCGTACACCGAACTCGCGCAACGTGTTCAGTCGCACGTCCTCATCGTGCCGGTAGGTGATCGGCCATCGCTTCCCGGTGGGCAGGAGCGGAGCCTGCGGAGTGACCGGATCGGACTGTTCGCCGGCCGAGTCGAAGTAGGCCCAGACTTTGTCCATGACGCTCTTGGGCATGAAGTGGGTGTGCACGTCGAAGATGCCGGGGAGCTCCAGGTTCTCCCAGAACGCCCGGATCTGCGACGCTTCAGTGCTCGACACGGCTGTTGCCCCTGATGCTCATCCGTCGATTCCAGCACAGCCGGGTACAACGACGGTTCGGCGGGTTTGTACCGTGGGTCACAACACGTTCAACGCCCCACCCCCGCGTGTCTGACGCACCGAGGGACGCCAGCGAGAGGACAGTACATGCGCGCGGTACACATCACGAGCCTCGACGGACCCGAGTCGGTGCAGATCGTCGACGTCGACGAACCGGCCAAGCGGGACGACGCCGTGGTCATCGACGTCCACGCCGCGGGTGTCGCCTTCCCTGATGCCCTGCTGACGCGGGGGCTGTACCAGTACAAGCCGGAGCTTCCTTTCGTCCCGGGCAGCGAGGTCGCCGGAATCGTGCGTTCGGCGCCCGAGGGCTCGGGCTTGACCGCCGGTGACCGGGTCGCTGCACTCACCGGGCTGTCCGACGGCATGGCGGAGGTGGTCGTGGTTTCCCCCGACACCGTCTTCGCGCTGCCCGACGCGGTGTCGTTGACGGCCGGCGCCGGGCTTCTGTTCAACGACCTGACGGTTCACTTCGCGCTGCGGGAACGTGGCCGACTCGCCGAGGGTGAGACGGTGCTGGTGCACGGCGCCGCCGGCGGCATCGGAACCTCCGCGCTGCGGATGGCACCGGTACTCGGAGCTTCTCGCGTCATCGCCGTCGTCAGCACAGAGGCGAAGGGTGAGATCGCGAAGGCTGCCGGGGCCACGGACGTAGTGCTGGTGGACGGGTGGAAGGACGCGGTCAAGGAGCTCACCGGCGGCAAGGGCGTCGATGTTGTGGTGGACCCGGTCGGCGGCGATCGTTTCACCGACAGCATCCGAAGCTTGGCGCCGTCGGGACGCATTCTCGTGCTCGGCTTCACGGGCGGTGAGATCCCCACGGTCAAGGTCAACCGGTTGCTGCTCAACAATGTCGACATCGTCGGAGTGGGCTGGGGTGCATGGTGGATGACGCGTCCCGGCTACCTCGCGACGCAATGGGCCGAGCTCGAACCGCTGCTGGCCACCGGCACGCTCACCGCCCCGGAACCGTCGGTTTTCCCGCTGGAGAAGGCCGGTGAGGCCATCGCATCGCTCGAGAACCGTACTGCCGCCGGCAAAGTGGTGCTACAACTGGGCAACTGAGTGCGGTCAGCGCCGCACCACCGCCCGTGCCGCACTCGGGATCTGCAGACACACCGTTTCGCCCACCCGCGTGCCGGCTCCGGCGGGAAGTTCGACTCGGACGGTGATACCGCAGATCGTCACGTCAGCGATGCTGCGAAATCCCGTCGGACGAAGTGACGACACCGTGCCTGCAACGCCGGTGTCGCTCACGCGGATCATCTCGTGCCGTAGTAGTAGCACGGCTGGCCCTGCGCCCAACGATTCGGCGCCGTCGACGGCGAGTGCTCCGATGGCGGAGTGATGAGTCCCGCGGGCGTCGAGGTGTCCGTCGACCTCGTTGAGCCCGCCCATGAGCCTGTTGACAGCCAGCGTGCTGGGCCGCGTGTATGCGGTGGCGATATCGGAGTGATGCTGGAGCTGTCCGTCGATCAGTACTGCCACTGAGTCGGCCAGTGCCGCCGCTTCGTGTTGATCGTGGGTGACGAGGACGAGAGTCTGGTCGAGCTCGGTGCGCAGTTCACGGACCAGGTCGTGCATTTCTGTTTGCAGAACGGGATCGAGTGCGCTGAAGGGTTCGTCAAGCAGCAATACGCGCGGTGAGCCTGCCAGCGATCTCGCCAACGCAACCCGTTGGGCTTGGCCACCGGAGATGTCGGTCACTGCGCGATCGCCTATGTCCCCCAGGTGTACGAGGTCGAGGTATCGGCGTGCTTGCTCGCGCGATCCGCGACGACTCTGGCCGGAAGCGCGGTGGGAGAAGCCGATATTGTCGAGTACGGACATGTGTGGGAACAACATCGGGCGCTGGAAGACCATGCCGATGCTGCGTGACTCGGCGGGTGAGCGGGTGAGGTCGACGCCGTCGACGCATACAGTGCCTGCCGAGGGTGCGTCCAGGCCGGCGATCAATCGCAGGGCGGTACTCTTGCCCGAACCGGACGGCCCGAGAATGGCAGTGCACGAGCCGGGTCGGACGGTCAAATTCAGCCCGCTCAGTGCTGGAGTCGCCTGTCCCGCATACATTTTGGTAAGTCCGCGAACGGACAGTTCGACGCTCATCTCGACCTCCAGCGGCGCAACCGCGAGAGCAGCAGGACTAGAACGAGCGGGGGCAGTACTGCTGTCAGCGACAGGGCGGCAACCACCGCGTCGTTTCCGGTTCCAGCGGCAAGCGACGCCACCAATATCGGTACCGTGATAAGACGTCCACCGCCGATGAGCAGGGTGATGACGTAATCGCTCCATCCGACGAGAAAGGCCAGGAGCGCGGCCCCCGACAGCGCCGGGGCCAACAGCGGAATTCGGATCTTCCACAGAATCGTTGCGGTAGATGCTCCCAAAGTTCGTGCTTCTTCCTCGTACCCGATGTCGTAGGCGCCGAACGCCGCCCGCATCAAGTAGGTGGTATAGGGGATGGCAGCAACGGTCAGCAGCATGATGACGGCCACGGTGCTCGGGATGCGAGCGCGCAGCACGAGCACGTCAAGCCCCAAGGCCACCGCGAAGGGCGGCAGCGCGAGGGGTGCGAAGAGAATCCCGGCCACGACGGCAGGAAAGTGGACGTCGGCTCGTACCAGGGCTTGGGCCGCGCACGCCCCCAAGAGTGTTGCGATCGCCGCGACAGCGAGAGCGAGCCCCATCGATCTGACAAACGCATCGACGGCGCCCGCGGCCAAGACGTTGCGGAACCCGTCGACGCCCCACACTTGGGGTAGTGCGGCAGGAAAGGACCAGCGATTGCTCGCGGCCCACAGCACGATCGGGACGAGGGGAACGAGAAACCACGCCAGCAGAAGCCCGCGCGAGGCCCTGGGGAGAATTCGGGTCCGAATAGTCATCTCCAGATCGCCGATCGACGTAGAAAGTGCACCGCGACGACGGCCACCACAACAGTCAGTGTGGTAGCGACCATCGCGGCAGCGGCCGCTTGTGGTCGTGCGGCCAGATCGATGGAGGTGAACAGCCGAACCGCCATGATGGACAGGGGCTCCGGATAGGGGCGCCCCAGAATGCGCGCCACCTCGTACGACCCGACGGTGTAGGCGAATGCGATGGCAGTCGAGGCGATCAGAGCGGGACGTACGAGCGGGAGGGTGACCAGGCGTAGTCGTGCCCATCGCCCCGCCCCGAGCGTCGCGGCGGTCTCGTCGAACGCAGCTACCCTGGTGGCGAGAGTGCCGGCCAAGACGATCGCGACGAAGGCCGATTCCTTCCAGGCGTATTCGACGACCACCGCTATCCACCAGCGTCCGCCGACGAGTTCCGGCCAACTGCCGTCGGTCGAGCCGAGGATGCGTGGGAGCAGCCCGGAATCGGCAAGCAGTAGCCCCATCGCCGCAGCACCGATGAGATGCGGCACCGTCACGGTCAACCCGGCCGCGACCAACGGGGCTCGGCTCCCGGACAGCGCGCTCAAAGCCGTAGCGAGGCCGATCATGGCTGCCAGCGCAGTGGAAACCGTCGCGAGGGAGAGAGTGAGGGCCAGGGACCGCCACAGGTCGTCGCCAAGGGCGGTATAGGCGTCGAAGGACAGAGCGGGCTCGCCCACCAACGGCATCAACCCGAGGCTCTGTAACGCAGCTGTGAAGACGCCGCCGCCGACGACCAGCACCACCAGCACGAGCGCGGGAAGCACCCAGACCGTGCCGCGCCCTGTCGCGACCGTAGCACTCTTCACGTCACTGCCCCGCGAGCACGTTTCTTCGCCACCCTTCGTCCAGTGGGGTGACCCACTCCGCCGACAGTTCGGGGTGGGCGCCGGCGGAGAGTTCCTGGTACGAGGGAACGACGGGCGAGGCCGGTATGCCCTCGAACTGTTGGCGGTAGTCCGGCGTGAGGCGTTCGAGATCGAGCACGGTGAACTGGCCCCATACGTCGGGCCGCGACTTGATCAGTTGCTGCTCGGGTGAGAGCGCGAGGTTCGCCACCATCTGCGCTGCCGCGGACTGTCCCGACGTCGACGGGATCGCCAAGAAGCTGGCGTTTCCGACGGTTCCCTCGTCCAGGGTCAGCACTCGAGTGTTGGGCGGGAAGGTGCCGCCGGATACCAGTTCCGGCAGAGTGGCAGGCCCGTAGGTCATGGTCATGTCCAACTGGCCACCGGCATAGAGGTCGTCGAGTTCCGCCGATGACTGCGGGTAGGTCGTGCCCTCCCGCCACAGTGACGGCGCGAGCTCGTTCAGGCGATCGAACAGGACTGGGGCCAGCCGGTCGTACGTCTCCCGGTCGAACTGTGCGGGTACCTTGTCGATGCCGCCGGAGGTACTCACCAAGGCTTCACGGATGAACACCGAACCGGTGAAGTCCGGCGGGGCCGGATAGGTGAACCGCCCCGGGTTGGCCTGCGCCCATTCGAGCACCTCCTCGAAGGTGCTGGGCGGGTCCTCGATCGCGTCGGCGTTGTAGACGAGGGTGAACTGGGCTTTGTGCCAGGGCGACTCGCATCGGTCCACGGGAGTGCCGAAATCGTTGTTCAGCAGAGAATCGTCCGGATCGGTGTACTGCATGTTGGGCAGATTCTGCGTCCAGTCGCACAGCCACGCACCGGCCTGCTTACCGGTGCCGAAGTTCGCGCCGTTGACCCACACGAGGTCCACCTCACCATCAGTCACGCCTGCCTGGCGCTCGGTAAGAATGCGGTTGACGGCATCGGTGGTGGATTCGACCGGAACTCGACGGAGCGTGATGCCCTCGTCTGCCGCGGCTGGGGCAAGCACATCGTCGACGTAGGCGTTGCCCTGTTCGTCTCCGCCGTACATCCACAGCGACACCGTCTGTCCACGCGCTTGCTCCTCGACCTCGCTCCAGGGCAGGCTCTCGGCGCTTCGGCTGTCGGAATCCGGCGCGGTGCAGGCGCCGAGTACGAGCCCGGCGGTGGCGGCGATCACGAGCGTTGGTATCGCACGTCGTCTGCTTCGACTTGCTCGGACTCGCCCTACTGGGTTTCGAGAGATCAACACGAGCCTCCTGGTGCGAAAGGAACGAAGATGCCGACGCTGCCGAATCCACCGTAATGGGTCGAATCCGGCGATACGGGAACACTGCGGGGTAGTCGAAGCCTTCCCGTATTGCGACCATGAACACTTCTTCGAAGAACGAAAGGTACGAATTGTGACGCACGATCACCCTTCCCCGCAGGATGACCCGGTCAAGGCTCGCATCAGCCGCGTGACCGTGCTCAAACTCGCCGGGGTTGCGGTTGCCGTTCTCGGTTTCGTCATCCTTGCCAGTACCCTCGACCTGCCAGACCCCGAGGCTATCCGTGACCGCGTCTCGATGGCCGGATGGTGGGGGATCGCGCTGTTCGTCGTTCTGTACGCGGGATTGTCGGCGACCCCGTTCCCTGCCAGCACGCTGACCGTCGCGGCGGGTCTGCTCTTCGGTCTTCTGGTCGGCGTGACGGTGGTGATCGTGGCGGCGACGGGCGGCGCCTACCTCGCGTACTGGGCTGCGCGGGCGCTCGGTCGTGGCCCGGTCTCGCGAACCGAGTGGGCAAAACTACGCAGGCTCGACGCCATGCTCGGACGACGCGGTCTGATGTCGGTGCTGATCGTGCGAGTGATTCCGTTCCCGTTCGCGCTGGTGAATTACGCGGCAGGCGTCAGTGCGGTGGGCCAGCGTGACTACCTTTTGGGTACCGCACTCGGTATCGTGCCCGCCACCGTCGGATTCACTGCGCTGGGCGCGTACGGAACGTCGCCGCTGTCCTGGCCGTTCGTTGCGGCGCTCGTTGCGGTACTCGCGATCATCGCCGGATCATGGCTGCTGGCAGGTCGATTCGGGCTGACGCGGGAGGCGCCCATAGTCGATCCAGACGGCGCTTCGCTCCGATGATCGACGGGTACCTGCGAGCGAAGCTTCACGGGCCACTCGATCGTGGCGCTCGAGTACTCGACGTGGAGCCGATCACCCCGGATAGGCTGACCGCGGCAGGTTTGGTGCTCGGTCTCGGCAGTGCATTCGCGGCCGGGTTGCAGTGGTGGCTGCTCGCGCTGGTGCTGTGGTTGATTTCCCGGCTCGCCGACGGGCTGGACGGAGCGCTGGCGCGAAGGCGTGCCGGAGCCTCCAGCCCCACTGCCGGGGCTGGCGGCTTCTTCGACATCACAGCGGATTTCACTGTCTACGGAGCCACAGTTGTCGGCGTCGCGATCGGCGCAGCAGCCGGCTACGGCGCCCCGTGGTGGCCGTTCCTGCTGGTGCTGCTGGCGTACTACATCAACGGCACGGCGTTCTTGGCGTTCTCGTCCATTGCCGAGCGAAAAGGGCGCCGCATCGACGACGGCCGTTCGTTGTCGTTTCTCGGCGGGTTGGCGGAGGGAGCGGAAACCGTTGCCGTGCACAGCCTGTGGTTGCTGCTGCCCGGCGTGTCGTGGCAGATCGCCGTGGTATGGGCGGCAGTGGTCGCGGTGAGCTCTGTTCACCGTATCGTCGCGGGCTACCGTGCTCTGTCCTGACGCGCATTCTGTCTTCGCACCCACCTGCGTCGGAGCTTCGCGACGGTTCCGATTGCACGCGCGGCGACGGGTGAGTGCAGTTGCGCGCGAACGTCAGCGATAGCGGCGTTCCATGGACCGTCGTTGTATGTCGGGTATGGATGAGTGGCACCGGCGAGGTCGCGCGTGCGGAGTCCGTGCTTGACCGCGAGCACGAGTTCTCCGATCGTCTCGCCCGCCCTCGGGCCCACGACGTTGGCGCCGACGATCCGATGCTTGCCGTCTAGCACCAGCGTGGTGAAGCCGTCGGTCCTGCCCTCGGTGACGGCGCGGTCGACCTCGTCGTGCCGCATTGTCTGAACCCGCAAACTGGGGATTCGACGCGCGGCCCGGACATCAATTCCAGCAGAGGCGATCTCGGGATCGGTGAAGGTGACTCGCGGCGTCCCGGTCTTGTCGATGCTGCGTCGCAGTCCGAGGACAGCGTTGCTGGAGGCGAGCGAGCCGTGCATCCCTGCGGTGTGGGTGAACTGCGGATGGCCGGTCAGGTCACCGGCGGCCCAAATGCGTGGATTGCTGGTGGCGAGACGGTCGTTGACCACGACGTACCCGCGTTCGTCGACGGCTACGCCCGCTGCATCCAAACCCAGCGAATCGGTGCGTGGGGTGCGACCGGTGGCGACGAGGACCTGATCGAACTGGATTCTCCGACCGGAATCGGTGAGCGCGGAACGGGCGTCGATCTCGACGACCGTCGTGGAGGTCGATACCTTCACTCCGTCTTCGCGGAGAGCGTTGGAGAGCACCGCCGACGCGGACGCGTCCTCCTTGGGCAGGATGGTCGAGGCTCGGCCGACGAGGGTGACTTCCGACCCCAGACGAGCGAACGCTTGGGCCATCTCGCAGCCGATGTTTCCGGCGCCGATGACGAGCAGGCGCTCGGGCAGCGACGCCAGATCCCACAGGGTGTCGCTGGTGAGGTAGTCGACGGATGCGAGTCCGGTGATGCTCGGGACGGTGGGTCGGGCCCCGGTGGTAATGACCGCCAGGGCGAAATGCAGGGGCCTCGAACAGACGGTCACGGTGTTCGGTGCAGTGAACACGGCGTCTCCGTACACGACTGTCACCCCTGCAGCGGTGAGAGCTTCGGGCGAGTCGATGGGCGCGATGCGGTCGATGGATCCATGCACGTGTGCCATGACTCGTGGGAAATCAACCCGCGTCGGACCGACGTCGACTCCGAAGCGGTGGGCGGATCGTGTGGCGGCGGCGGCCGATGCAGCGGCGATGAGCGCCTTCGACGGAACACAGCCCGTCCACAAACAGTCACCGCCGGTGCGTTCACGTTCGATTAGTACGACGCTGGTGCCGAGTCCGGCTGCGGTCTTCGCCGCGACGATGCCGGCTGTGCCGCCGCCGACGACCACGAGATCGACATTCGCGGGCCACTCCTGCTCGCGGAAGTTGCCTGTTGTCACGTGCCGTCGCCGCTCGTAAGTCGATCCAGGAAGTGCCGAACGTGTTCGACGCTTTTCTGGTCGGGGATCGTGTGGACGGCCCACCGGGAAAGCGCTGTGTTGATCTGCCGAAATTCGTTCTCGGCTGCCTTGCATCTTTCGCACATGGCTAGGTGCGCCTCGAGGCGTCGGATTTCGTCGACGTCGAGTGGTGCGGCCGGATCGGCGTCGAGGTATCGCTGTATGCGACGGCCCGACCAGTGGCAGGTCAACATCATGCGTGCAGCCCTGATCATGCGGTTCCCTTTCCAGTGGCAGCGACGAACGTGGGCCGGAGGTGGCGTCGGACACGCGCTCGTGCGCGGCTCAGCCGTGACATGACCGTGCCGACGGGGACACCGAGAACCTTGGCGGCTTCGCTGTAGGTAAGTTGGTCGACGTCGATCAATAGCAGAGCGGTTCGGAACTTCGGATCCAGAGACTGCACGGCCAGCTCGAGATCGTCGGAGAGGATCGATGTCATCACTTCGTCCTCCGTTCCTGGTGGATCGACCCCGAATGCGGGCCGGGTCGAGACGAAATCGGAGATATCGGCGACGGTGTCCGGCCGGCGACGACGATGCATGTTCATGTTTGTGTTGCGAAGAATGGTCAGCAGCCAAGCCCTTGGGTGTCTTCCGTCAAATCTGTCCACGCTGCGCCAGGCACGCACGAGTGTCTCCTGAACCAAGTCTTCGGCGTCAGACGGATTGGTCAGAGTCGACGCCACACGAAGGAGAACCTCGATCTCCGGCTCGACGTACAGGCGAAAGTTCTGCGCCTGTACGTCGGTCGCTTCTGAGGGTTCGGATTCGTGCATGGTCAGGGAACCCTTCGACTCGCTCGTAGTGTTCCCATAACGCCGATCGTTGTTTTCATGCAATCAAGTGTGCCCGATTCGACCGATTGTTCACCGACCTAGCGCATCAGTCGCCGAGCTTCGGCGAGCACCTGGGCGGCGGGTGGGTAGTCACCGAGAGTGCGTCCCCGGTGGAGCATGCGCACCGTGCGGTCGGTGTCGATGATCGCCAGACCGGGGGCCTGCAAGGGGTGATCGGTAATGCGACCCTGCCGGGCACGGCGTGCTGCGGTCAGGTATTTCCGCCAGGTACGTGGACTGAGCATCATCCACCAGTGGATGCGGTGAACATCCAACGCCCGATACAGGGTGTGGTCGGGGTCCAGGAGTAGCGGATACCCGATCCCGTTGTCCATCAGGTGGCGGGCCTGGTAATCGGCGGCACCGCCGAGGGCGACGAGACGGAACCCTGCGGATTCGAAGTCCTCTCGAAGATCTTCGAGTTCGTGGAGGTAGGCCTTGCAGGGCATGCAGCCGTAGTACCGGACGAGGGGTACCACGACCGGTCTGTCGAGTAGTGTGTCGAGTTCGATCTCTCGACCGTCGGAGTCGCGGAGATCGACGGGGCCGATGCGGTCGCCGATGCTGGTGAGCTGTTTCATGTCGATCCCGTCCCTGTCGGTGAGAAATGAAAGAAGGCGAAAAGTCAGCGGTATTCCGGGTTGGCGACACCGAAGGGTGAACCGGTATCCCACTTCGTTCGTTGATTGCCGTAGGCGGGGAAGCCCCCGGACCGGCGCAGCATCGCCGCGGCGTGGAGCATGTTGTAGGTCATGAACGTGGTGTTGCGGTTGGTGAAATCGTTCTCCGGTCCTCCGGAACCCTCGTCGAGATAGGAGGGGCCCGGTCCTGCCGGACCTACCCACCCGGCGTCGGCGCCCGGTGGGATCAGATAACCCAGGTGCTGCAGGCTGTAGAGAATGTTCATGGCGCAGTGTTTGACTCCGTCCTCGTTTCCGGTGATCAGGCAGCCGCCGACGCGCCCGTAGTAGGCGTATTGACCGGCCGCGTTGAGGATCGCCGAGCACCCGTAGAGCCGTTCGATGACCTTCTTCATCGCCGAACTGTTGTCGCCGAGCCAGATTGGGCCGACGAGGACGAGGATGTCGGCGGCCATGATCCGCTTGTAGAGGGCGGGCCACTCGTCGGTGGGCCAGCCGTGCTCGGTCATGTCCGGGTACACCCCGGTGGCGATGTCGTGATCGATCGCCCGGATGTGGTCCACACTCACCCCGAGGTCTTCCATGATCCGGCTGCTCAGATCGGCCAGTCCCTGGGTGTGGCTTCGCTCGGGTGAGCGTTTGAGTGTGCAGTTGACGAATACGGCGCGCAGTCCGCCGAATCCGAGGGTCGATGGGTCGTCGACAGTGGTCATTGGTGGTCTCCGTTCGAACCGCGCGTGGCGGGGATACAGAAGTCAGCGTTCTCCGGTCAACGCCGCGTCGTGGGCAGCAAGCCCAGCGCTGCCACTACACCGAACAACAGGTGCTCGGCGAAGAAGGTGCCATATCCGACCATCGAAGCCATGTCGGCGATCTGGTCACCGCTCGAGAGGATCGCGGCGGCGAGTGGAAGTCCTATCCAGGCGCTGATCACGAAAACAACTGCACCGTAAACCAATCCGCTGATGATCAAAACGACACCGTGAAGTCTCGCCACTCGCACGATGATCGCGAAAACGATGCCGTACATCACGCCGACCATCATGTGTATCAATGCGCCGACAATAGCTGGACCTAACGCGAAGTAGAACGACTCACCTGCTATTGCCTGCTGCATCGACGTCATCATCGTAGAGGGTTCGATGAAGACCGACCCGATATGGTACAGAGGAGTGAAGAATCCCGAATTCTGGTACGTCAGTGCAGCAATCATGGCAAACATCGCCATGGCGATAGCACCGACAAGTCCGGCCGCAGCCCCGATGGCTATCGTTCTGGGAAGCGCGGTTGTGGTGGTATCGATGTGTGTGGATTTCGAGGACATGGCGTGAACTCCCTGTTCGGTGGCGGGTGGCGAAGCGCACCCTCTGACACTGAAACCCGCCGACCGACCGCACTACTTCCGAATCGCTCATGGAAAGTTGTCCCTGAATCCGACACCGAAACCGACCTGAAACGGATACCGCCGATGAGAAAACCGAAGCCGTACACAGTTTCGGCGCGCCTGTACGATGTGATTTCCTTCGAGTGGCCGGTATATCGCGCGGGTCGCGCGGCGGCGATCGAGCTACTCGCACTCCCGGCGGGCAGCCACGTCCTCGATATCGGCTGCGGCACCGGGTTGAATTTCCCTTTGCTGCAACGGCAGATCGGTCCAGGCGGCACTATCACCGGCGTCGATGTCAGTCCGCAGATGCTCGCGCAGGCCAGCCAGCGGACCGCCTCCGCGGGATGGTCCAACGTCACGTTGATCGCGGCCGACGCCACTGCGGCGGACCTGGCTGAGCTGGGCGCGCACCTGCCCTTCGACGCAGCCATCAGTACCTACGCGCTGTCCTTGATGTCGGATTGGCGGTCTGCGCTCGAGACGATGTTCTCGGCGACGCGTGTTGGCGGCGCTGTGGCCGTGGTGGATATGCAAACTCCGACCGGCGCAGCTGCGGTGTGGACTCCGATGGCGCGCCTGGCCTGCAGGCTCGGCGGATCCGACATCGATGCCCACCCGTGGACCGCGATGACCGCCGGGCGGAAAGAGCTCGGCGTGGGCAACGTGCAGTCGGCCGAGGTGCGCGGTGGTCACATTCAAGTGTGCGTCGGTTCAGTTCTTCCGCGCTGAACCGAACAGCCTGCTCCACAGGCCTCCCTTCGACCCCAGTAGTTCACCGGCGCGATCCGGCAACTCCTGCTCGACAGTGGCGATCACCTGCTGCACGCTCGGGTTGACGAGTGCGCGGGAGCCGATGAACACCGTCGGGACAGTCTCGTTGCCGTCGGCGACATCGCGGACCCGCGCGGCGGCTTCTGGCGTGGACCAGATGTCGACCTCGGTGGTGGTTACTCCGCGAAGCTTGAGCGCACCGCGCAGCTTCATGCAGAATGGGCAGCCCGGTCTCCACATGACCTCGATTCCGTCGACATATGCGGGTGTTGTCATGGGTGCTCCTTCTTGTCGGTGTGCGGTCGAGCTAGTCCGGTAGTTCCGTCCCGCGGGCCTGGGACAGGGCTGCGACCTCTGCCGGGAAGACGTTCTTGAACACGAACGGGTCTGTTCCGAGTGCCCAGTTCGGGGCCAGCTCGATCGCGTAGCGCTCGAAGTAGCCGAGTTGCTTGCCGACGAGGATCAACTCCTCGGGACTCGACGTCCGGTACTGCTGGCCCATTCCGACGAGTGCCTTGATGAAATCGGTCAAGCTGAAGTGCGCCAGGGTATCGGAGAGCATCGGGGCAAATACCGTCTGCAGGATTGCGCCCACCTCGGCGTCGGTGCCTACCTCCTCGGAAATGATGCCCAGACGCTTGACACTGGTCGCGAGCCGGGTGAAGTCTCCGTCGATGACGGTGGCGTGGAACAAGTCCTGCAGAAGCGAACGCCATTGCTCGTCGAGCTCGCCCATGACGCCGAAGTCCAGGAACGACACTCGTCCGTCGTCGAGTACCCACACGTTGCCCGCGTGAACGTCGCCGTGGAACAGTCCGTGCAGAACGAGCGCCTCCATCCATACCTTGGCCGCACGCCGGACGACCAGCTCGGATGTGTCCCCGGGTGTGCACTGGTCGAGTGGTGAGCCGTGCATCCGTTCCATACAGATGACGCGGTTGCCGCAGTATTCGCCGATCACCTCGGGCGCGGTGACGTACTCGTTGTCGCCGAACGCCGAGATCGCCTCTCGGAACGCCGCTTGTCGACGCGCTTCGACGACACTGTCGAGTTCGGCGAATGTTGCCGCATGCAGGTCGACGATGATGGCGGACGCGTTGGCTGTCTGGAAGAAGCCGATGTACTTCTCCAGAGCGCGTGCGAACACGTAGGCGATACGCAGGTCGACCTTCATCCGGTGATAGATGCCTCGGCGCTGCACTTTCATGACGGCTTCACGTCCGTCGGCGAGGATGCAGAGGTGCACTTGCGCAACGGAAGCCGAGGAGAGCGGCTCGTCGTCGAACCGTTGAAACAACTCGTCCGTGCTGCGGCCCAGGTCGGCTTCGATGATCGCGCGGGCCTGCGCTCCCGGGAACGGGGGAACCTCGTCGAGGCAGCGCAGGCAGGTATCGGCGAGGACTTTCGGGAACATGCCCGGGGACGACCCCATCAGTTGCCCGACCTTGACGAACGTCGGGCCGAGCGAGAAGAACGCGTCGACCACACCTTCGGAGGCGTGTTGCGCCCATCCCCGTCCTGGACGGCGGATCCATTTACCGATGGCGACGATCTGGTAGACGACTAGAACAGTGCCGATCACCAGCATTCGCGTGAATTCGCGGAAGCCGAACTTGCGCAGCGGCGGTGCGGGGGTTGCGCTCATCGTGCCGCCTCCATCCCGGTTGTATCGAGTGCTGCGGCTTCGAGACGAGCCAGCAGGCGTTCGAAGCGGGTTCCGTCCTCGGATGCCCGTGCGAGTACCAGTGCGCCCTGGATTCCCGCGACGATCTCCTCGGCCAGTCCGCGCGCATCCTCGCCGTGGCCGAGTTGCCGCAGTACCGGGGTGAGTGCGTCGATCCAGTCGCTGAAGTACTTGGCGACGCGGCCCCCGAACAGGCCACGCTCCATGCCGAGCGCGAACGCGCCGAACAAGCACACGCGCCTACCCGACTGGAAGTACTTCAGTGTCTGCGCGAACATCTCGTGCGAGCGCGCCCTGGCGTCGGTGGCGCTCTGCAGCGGGGCGAACACGTTGACCTGGAACCACATGTCCACGTCGTCGAGCACCGCCTCCGCCATCTCCGTCTTTCCGCGGGGAAAGAAATGGTAGAGGCTGCCTTTGCCGAGGCCTGTCCTGCTGCTGATGAGAGACAGGGACGAGCCGTTCCAGCCGTGATCGCCGAAGACGCCGGCCAGCAGTGGGACCACGTCGCGCCGGTCGGCTGCCGTTCGAGTTCCTGTCGTTCGAGTTCCAGTTGTGCGGGCTCGAGCTTCGCGTGTCACAGTTGCTCCTCGGGGATGTTTCGCGCCACACTGCGCGGAACGATTCCGACTGTACCTATCGGTACAACGCCCGCATCTTCGCACCCGAGGAGTCGAGCTTGTCGAACGTTCGTGCACGCGCCGCAGCAGGGCTGTTCGGCTTCGCTGCCGTGCAATACCTCGTGGGCGAGGCTCTGACCGCGTCGAAGTACGACGGCTACAGCTACCTACGCCAGACGGTCAGCGAGCTCGGGGTTTCCGGCCAATCGCCGTGGCACGACGTCGTCAACACATCGTTCTGCCTGTCTGCGGTGTCCGTGGCCGCTGCCGGCGCGTTGTCAGCGAGCCTGCTGCGTGGACGCCGCAATCGGGTGTACCTGGGATCGGTGGCGGCCTACTCCACCGGCTGCGTGCTGATCGCGGTGGTACCTGCTGGTGACGGCGCTGTCCACGTGGTCGGCGCAGTGTTGTCGATCGCGGCAGGCAACGTCATCGCGGTGACGGTGGGAACGGGAGTGCACTCCTGCCCGCGGTGGTACCGGACGGCCAGTACCGCGCTGGGTGTGGCCGGACTCGCGGTGTCGGCGCTGCTCGTTGCCGGCATCGGGCCGATCGGAGCGGTCGAACGGGCGCCGATCTACACCTTCGTCGCGTGGGAGCTGATGACCGCAGTGGCACTGCTGCGGTCCGCTCGCAGCAAAGTTACGGGCTGACCAGGCGATTGGGGTTTGCGGGGCAACGCATGTACCTTTGAGGAACACCGACGCGGGGTGGAGCAGCTCGGTAGCTCGCTGGGCTCATAACCCAGAGGTCGCAGGTTCAAATCCTGTCCCCGCTACAAAAGAAGAAAACCCCGAAGGCTTCGGCCTTCGGGGTTTTCTTGTATCAGCTACTGCAACAGCCTGAACCGGACGATGTCTGCGACGTTCTCGATGGCCTCCGATATCGCCTGCATCCTGGCTGCCGCGCCTGGAGCTTCCAGAACGTCCTGGCGGTCCGACTGCCCCATCGGAATCTGCGCGGCCATCATGAACAGTCGTTCACCGGGGTCCGCGGGCAGGTCGGAGAACTCCGGATCGCTGGGCGGCTGACTGCCCTCCGCCTCGGCGAGTGAACCCACCAGTCGGTACAGGTCGGTGATCTTGGCTCGAAGCTCGTCGAACTCGGACTCCGTCAGTGTTCCGTCGTCCTCGTCGGGCCAGGCTCGGGCGTCCGCGCGCGGATACGGCTCGTCCTCTAGCCAGGCGTCGACGCGAATCCGCTCACCGGCAACACATTCGACGAGGTGCCGACCATCGCCGATTTCGCGATGCGCGACTACATGAGCTCGCACGGCGATATCGTGACGCACATCCCCGCCGCCGGCCTCGTGTCCTCTCGCGATGAGTACGACGCCGAAGTTCGGGTCCTCCATCGCCATGCATTCGGCCAGCATCTGCTGATAGCGCGGTTCGAAGATGTGCAGCGGTAGTTTTTCGCCCGGTAGGAGAACGCTGCCGAGCGGAAACATCGGGGTGATCGCCATGTCAGTGCGCGTCGGCCGGCCGATTCGATGACAGGAACTCGTCGAGGATGCGGAAGAAGAGGTCCGGCTCGTCGAGCTGCGGGAAATGGCCGGCGCTGGGAAAGATCTCGACCCTGGAGTTGGGCACTTCGCGGCGAATGTTGTCCGCGTGCGAAGCCGGGATCATCCGATCCTTGCTGCCCCAGATGAGGAGCGAAGGCATCGTTTCGAACTTCGCGAAATGCTGCTTTGCGCTGACGGTTTGACCACGCGGCCCGACCACGGCGCGAGTGGAAGCCAAGAAAGCCCCGCGAGAGCCCTTGTCCGCGACGGTTTGGAACGACCTCCACGTTTCGGCCATGCTCGCACCGGGCTTGACCGGCAGACCCCATCTATCGAGCTGACCGATGACGTTTTCGGCGTTCTTGCGCACCCAGTCCGAGGCGAGAATCGGAAGGACGAGTTCGCTGCCGGGAAGTGTTGCGGCCTTGAGGAGCAGGCTGACCTCCGGTCCGAGGCCGCCGCTGCTCACCAGAGCGAGACAATCGACTCGCTCGGGGAACAGATACACCGTCTGCATGACGATGCCCCCACCCAAGGAGTGCCCCACCATGGGTGCCGAATCGATTCCCAGGTGATCGAGCAGGTCGCGGATAGTCGCTGCATGCGAGCTCAGTGAATAGTCCCCGGAGGGCTTGTCCGAGCTGCCGTGACCGAACAGATCAGGTGCGATCACGCGGTAGCGTTCGGATAGCCGTTCGATCTGCCCCGCCCAGGACATATGGGAACCGAGCAGCCCGTGGACCAGGATGACGGGCGGGCCGTCGCCGATGTCCACGTAGCGGAGTGTGTCCTTGTGCAGCTCGACGGAGTCGAGCTCATAGGTTTTCATCGAAGTCGAGCCTCCTCGCTGCATGTTGCCGACAACAGCATCGATGCCCAACCTACGCGGTAGCCCCGATTGAGGACAGTCTGTCGACCTGTGAGCTGCGATGGAGGCCATCAGTGGCATGCCCAGTGCGTGCGCTGAGGTCACAGTTGCTTGTCCAATGCTTGCTTGTGGGTGTCTCGGGAATGCGTATCGAGCGCGCGGTCGATCACCTGGGCGACCGTTGCGACAACGGGCTCGCGAACCAACCCGAGGTGGGGGCCGGGAACGGCCGTGATGTCCTCGCTGCCGGGTGCTATGGCCTGCCAGGATGCGAGGTCGTGGGTGTTGTTGTCGCTGACGATCACGGTGGTCTGCCCGTCGTAGGGGGTGGGTTTGTGGCGTTGCAGGGCCATCGAGCCGATGATCGCGAATGCAAGCCACCGCTCGGTGGTGGTGAATCGAACCAAACCTGCAGCGGCCACCCGCCATGCCTGACGCAGCACCACCCGTGCATTCCTCTGATAGAGCGGATTGCCGACGTCGGGCGGCGCGGCTTCGAGCCGTTCTCCACCGGGCAGTTTGTCGAGCAGCCACCGGTACAACCGCGGGTCGAGCAGGACGACCTGCTCGACCACCTCGCCTCGTGACCGAAGAATCTCGGCCATGGCCAGCGCGATCCAGGCTCCCAGCGAGTGACCGGCCAGGTTGTAGGGGCCGTGCGGCTGTACACGTTGGATCTCGCGGACGTACGCCCGCGCGGCGCCCCTCAGGGTGCGATGCGGCAGCGCCCTGGTGTCGAGACCCCGCGCCTGTAGCGCGTACACGGGCCGATCCTCGAGACGTTTGGCCAGGGTGGCCAGTCCCACCGCCGGCACGCCTGCACCCGCGACGACGAACAGAGGTGCCTTGGAACCCTCGGTTCGCAGCGGCACCAGAATAGAGTTCTTGCTCCCGGACTTGGCGCGGTCGACCGACGCATGTCGCTCGTCGATCACGGCCGCCAGGGCATGCACGGTCATCGCGTCGACCACGTCGGCCGGTGAGAGTTGTACATGGAATGCCTGCTGAATCTCGACGAGAATTCGAGTGATCGCCAGTGAGGTGGCACCGAGTTCGGAGAAATCGGCATCGCGATGGAGGGCAGTGAGGCTGAGTTCGCGGGCCACGATGTTGGCGAGCCAGTTCTCCGTGGCCCCCACCAGCACCGATTCCGAAGCTTCCTCGGGCAGGCGCACGGCGTCGGGCAGCGCAGCTCGATCGACCTTGCCGCGGTCGGTCCGGGGAATCGCTGCCAACGCGCTGATGTGCTGAGGGATCATCCATTCGGGCAGCGCCTCGCGCAGTGCTCGCCGAACTCCGGCTTCGGCGTCCTTCGTGCCGGCGAAATAGGCCACGAGTTCGGTCCCCGAATCGTCGGAGCGGGAGGTCACGAATGCATCGGTGATGCCGGGAATCGAACGCAAGGCGCCTTCGACCTCGGCGGGTTCGACCTGGTAGCCGCGGATCTTCACGGCGTCGTCGACCCGGCCCACGAGGTGGAGCACCCCGTGGTCATCGATACGGCCGAGATCGCCCGTCCAATAGCGGCGCAATCCCGAGTCGGTGGTGAACCGGGCATCGGTCTGCTCGGTGAGATGCAGGTACCCGTCGGCGAAACAGTCTGCGGTGACGCGGATCTGCCCGACCTCACCGCTCCGAGCGAGCTGGCCGTCGGGGAGAACGATATCGAGTGTTTTGCCGAGTGGGGGTGTACCGGCGGCCAAGAATCCGGCCGGGAGCGCATCGCTTGCTCGGTACTCTTGGCGTGCAACCGCGCCCGCTTCGGTAGTGGCGTACCAGTTCACGATGATCGCGCCCGAGCCCGAGGCAGAGCGGATGGCGAGCACGTCCCTGGCGTGCAGCGGTTCGCCGTAGGTGACGACGTGTTTGAGGGACGGCACCGCATTGTCGGGGACCACGTGGACCGGCGAGCTCCGCGAGTTCGGCGCCATGCTGCGTACCAGCGAAGGCGAGCAGTGCAGGGTGGTCAGCTCGTGCTGCGAAATCCACTCAATGACATTGTCGGAGTAGGAGTTACGCGGCTCTCGGCAGTATACGGTTGCGCCGCTGAGGATTCCGGCGAAGACGGTGTTGATGCCAGCGCCGAAACTGATCGGCAGGGCGTTCCCGACCCGGCTCGACGGCGAAAGGCCGAGTGAGGAACTGACCTCGTACGCCTTGGTCAGACACATGCGGTGGCTCAGGAGAACGCCTTTGGCGGTGCCGGTGGAACCGGAGGTGAACGCAATCAAGGCGATCCGGCTGCCGGTGACCCTGGGCAGTGGCTCGGACGACTCCTGGGCGCGCTCGATATCGGCGACGTCTATGCGCCGCGCACCGGCTTGGCCGACGATGTTCTCCTGTCGACCCTCGGGCAGGTTCGGGTCCAGCGGGACCAGGGCCCGGCCCGAGGCCATCACTGCGAGCATCGCAGTGATGGCCCCGGTGGTGCAGGCAGTCTCGACGGCGACCGGACGGGTCTCGTCGGGCGTGATGGCGGCGATCGTGCGAGCTACGGCGTACACCCGGTGCAGAAACTCGTCGAAGGTGACGGCTCCGTCGTCGGCAACGACCGCCGTGGCGCTCGGCGTGGCGTGCGCGACCTCGCGCAGCCGAGCGAGCAGCGTGTCCCGGGTGTCCGGTCGACAGAGTGGGGCCAGTGCGGGGTAGGGGCGCGTATCGAGGCCGTGGATCGACATGACCCTCCCGTGCAGTTGCCTGCAGACCATTCAGATTTTCAGGTGAAAACCGTCATTGGGTCTGTTTTACACGCTACAAGGTAACTCCGTGACCCTTTTGTCCGCAACCGATGGGTTTCACGCCTCTGTGACAACCTCCAACGGAGGGGTGCGGGCGGCGCGAATCGCGGGCCACAGCGCGGCCAGTACCCCCACCACGGCCGAACCCACGAGCATCGCGAGCAACTGCCCCCACGGGATGGTCAACGTGTCCAGCCCCTCGTCGCGCAGCGTTCGCACGAACCCCCACCCGAACGCGACTCCCAGCGCGAGGCCGACGATGGCGCCGAAGAGGGCGATCAACATCGACTCCAGATAGATCGTCCGTCGCACCTGCGCCCGTTGCATCCCGACGGCTCGCAGCATCCCGATCTCGCGGCGTCGTTCGACGACGGAGAGTGCCAGCGTGTTGACGATTCCCAGGATCGCGATGACCACCGCGAGTGCGAGTAGGCCGTAGAGAACGGCGAGGAGGGTGTCGATCTGTTGGCTCTGCGCGCCTTTGAACTCTTCGCGGTCCTGCACCTGCACGACTACGAAGGTCGCCGTGGCAGCTTCGAGATCGGTGCGGAGGGTGTCGAGGTCGGTGCCGGGTTCGGCCCCGACGAGAACGACGATGTCCGAGCGCACGAAGCTCGGTGTGACCTGCTGGTAGACCTCCTCGGACACCATCCAGTCGCCGACCAGTGGGCTGTCCTCGTAGATGCTCGTCACCGTGACCGGCACCGTCCGGCCGTCGACGGATTCGAGCTCGACGACGGAGCCCAGAGTCCAGTCCTCGTTGCGCGACGCGGACTCCGAAACCGCCATGCTGTCCCCGGTCAGTTCTCGGCTTCCCTCCACCACGGAGTTGTCGAACAGTCCTTCCGGGCTGCCATCGAGCGCAACCCCGAACGCCTCTTCGCCGTCGATGTCCACCGAGACCGGATGCAGGATGGCGACGCTGTCGACGCCGGGGACGTCGCGCGCAGCCTGGCCTGCGCCGGTCGGAACGCCGATGGACTGCGGGCCGCTCAGTATGTAGTCGGCTTCGACTCCGGTGTCCACGAGCGCGTCGACGCTGGCTTTGGCGGTCGAGCCGAGTACGGCGATCACCGATACGAGCATCAAGCCCAGCATCAACGCGAAAGCCGTGGCCGCGGTGCGCCGCGGATTGCGAACGGAGTTGGTGCGGGCCAGCCGCCCGATCGCCCCGAACGGGCGGGTCAACACCGAACCCAGGGCCCCGACGATGGGGCGCGAGAGCGACGGCGCCGCCAGTGCCACAGCGATGATCACCGCGACGGCACCGACGCCGACGGTCGCTGCCGCTGAACCACCCGTCGATTGGGCGCCGACGACGACGGCTACCGCGCCGAGTGCGCCGAGGACGAGCCCGGCGAGTGTGCGCACACGCAGACTGTCACCGGCCGAGGCGAACTCCTCGCGCATCGCCGCGACCGGTGGGATCTTCGCGGCGCGTCTGGCCGGGGCGTAGGCGCTCAGCACGGTGACGAAGATGCCCACTGCGAAGGCAACGATGACGGTTCGTGGTTCGAGTGCCAACGACCCGGAGGGCAATCCGAGGTCGAACGCGTTGAGCAGAGCCCGCAGTCCGTATGCGAGACCGACACCGCCGGCGAAGCCGAGCACGCTGCCGATCACCCCGACTACCAGCGCTTCGAGCACGACGGATCTGCTGACCTGGCCGCGGCTCGCTCCGATGGCGCGCAGCAGAGCGAGTTCGCGGACACGCTGCGCGACGATCATCGAGAAGGTGTTGTAGATGATGAACGTCCCCACGAGCAGCGCGATGCCGCCGAACGCGAGGAGGAAGTAGTTGACGAAGGAGAGCGCGGACTCGATCTCGGACTGTGCCTCGTCGCGAACCTCGTCGGCGGTCTGAACCTTCAGATCCGGTAGCGCGAGAGCAATCTCCTCGCGCAGGTCGTCGGGAGTCAGGCCACGTGTGGCGAGGTCGTTGCCGGCGACGTCGTAGTACTCGACGTGTGCGCCGTCCGAGAACAGTTCGGCTGCTTGGCTTTCGACGAACTGTACGCCGATGAAGCCACCGGATTCGACGGCCGTCTCGTAGATTCCTGTCACGGTGACGTCCACCGTGCCCTTCGAGGGCACCAGCACCTGGGTCGAATCGCCGACACCGAGCCCGGCACGTTCGGCGCCGCCCTCGTTGATGGCGACTTCTCCGGGTGCGGTCGGTGCAGTGCCCTGTGCGAAGACCGTGGGAACGCCGAGACGCTGGTCCTCCGGGGTGTACACCTCACCGATCGTGGGGGCGCCGCCAGTCTGCACAGCCGAACCGGACTCGTCGATCACGACGATTTGCCCGCTGACGTATGGAACCACTCGATCGACGTTCGGGAGTGCCGCGATGATCTCGGCGTTCTCCACGGGGACTCCGCTCGAACGGACGTCCTCGGCGCTGACGCGGACGTCGGCGCCCTGCGCGGTGTCGGAGAAGATGGACGAGAAGGTGCGCTGCAGGGTGTCTGTGAACACGAAAGAGCCTGCGACGAAGGCAGTTCCGAGCACCACCGATAGGACAGTCAGCGCGAGTCGAACCTTGTGGGCCGCGAGATTGCGCAGCGACACGGTGCGCATGGGGTTCTGGTGGGTCGATTTCCGGCGGGCGGTGGTGGTTGCTGCGTGAGCCGGCATGATCAGACCGTCTCGAGTTGCTTCATCCGGTCGAGGACGCCCTCGGCGGTCGGGTTGGCGAGCTCGTCGATGGCAGCTCCGTCGGCGAGAAAGACCACCCGGTCGGCGTAGGCAGCGGCGCGCGGATCGTGCGTGACGATGACCACCGTCTGCCCGAACTCGTCGGCGGCCGCCCGGAGGATGCTCAGCACCTCGCCCGAGGACCGCGAGTCCAGGTTGCCGGTGGGCTCGTCGCCGAACACGATGTCCGGCCGCCCGGCCAGAGCCCGCGCGCATGCGACGCGTTGCTGCTGCCCGCCGGACAGTTCGCTCGGACGGTGATCGAGGCGGTCACGCAACCCCAGACGGTCGACGACGGTATCGAGCCACTCCTGATCGGCCGCTCGACCCGCGATGTCGAGCGGCAGGGTGATGTTCTCGAGCGCGGTCAGCGTCGGGACCAGGTTGAAAGACTGAAAGACGAAACCGATCCGATCTCGGCGCAGCGCGGTCATCTGCTTGTCGTCGAGGTCGGTCAGATCGGTGTCGCCGATCGTGACCGTGCCCGAGGTCGCGGTGTCCAGGCCGGCCAGGCAGTGCATCAGCGTGGACTTGCCGGACCCGGATGGACCCATGATGGCGGTGAACTCGCCGCGGTCGAACGTCACGCTTACCTCCCGCAATGCGTGAACCTGGGTGTCCCCGGAGCCATACGTCTTGGTGAGCGCCGTAGCGCGGGCGGCGGTATCAGTCATGCGCTTCAGTGTTCCAGTGTTTTCGCGGTGCCACTATCGGGGAAGACCCCGAGTGCGCCCCTACTATTGGATCATGCGCATCGGAGCACACGTTCGTGACAGTGCCGACCCCATCGGTTCGGCCGAGAGCCTCGGGGTCGATTTCGTGCAGATGTTTCTCACCGACCCGCAGAAATGGAACAAGCTGCAGCCGCACCCGCAGGGGGAAGAGCTGAAGGCCAGCGACATCGACGTCGTGGTGCACAGCTCGTACGTGCTGAACGTGGCGAGCCTGAACAACCGCATCCGTATCCCCTCGCGCAAGGCTGTCATCGAGCAGGCGGCCGCGGCCGCCGAGATCGGCGCTATCGGTTTGGTGGTGCACGGGGGCCACGTCCGTGATGGAGAGGACACCGCGAAGGGCTTCGAGAACTGGCGCAAGCTGTTCGAACGCCAGGTGGGCGAGGGTGGATTCGGGGTTCCGATTTTCATCGAGAACACCGCGGGCGGTGACTTCGCCATGGCGCGCCACTTCGACGACATCGCGCGCCTGTGGGACGCAGTCGGTGAGTTCGGTGCCGGGTTCTGCCTCGACACCTGCCATGCCTGGGCCGGTGGCGAGGAGTTGGTCGGTGTGGTCGATCACATCAAGGCCATCACCGGTCGAATCGACCTTGTGCACCTGAACAATTCACGTGACGAGTTCGATTCGGCTCGGGACCGTCATGCCAATCTCGAGGACGGGACTATCGATGCCGAGGTCTTGACGGCGGTGGCGCAGGCCTCGGGCGCCCCGGTGATCCTGGAAACGCCCGCCGAGGGGCTCGCCGAGGACGTCCGGTTCCTGAAAAGTCTGTAGATCGTTCTGCGGCAGATATTCTCGGGCGTCGCCTCAGACGAACTTCGAGATGGTCTTGTCCCAGAACCGCTCGAAATCGTCGACGTCGGCACGGGTGAAAACGCGGTAGTTCCAGCGGAACTCGGCTTCGACGAAGGTGAGCGAGTCGATTTCGGTCACCGTGCATGTCACGGTTAGGTTGTGGGGCAGCGGGGCGTCATCGGAGGCGGTCACGTCGTCGGAGACCGTGGCGCCGGCAGTGCTGCGATCGGAGCCGTCGTGGAATGCGATCTGGGCGCCCGCCTTGCGGGCGAGGGCGGGAACGCTCCTGGCAGCGAGATAGTCGACGCCCCCGTGGGGCGCCGCGGCGACGCGTCGCCGCACCTCCTCGGTGAGCAGGGCTGCATCACCGATGGACGGAAGCCGAACTGGGAAGTAGTCCCCGGCTGGTGTTTCGATGTCGATCAGGACACCGGAAGTGTTGTTGCGGCAACGGTCGGCCTGCCACGCTCCGACGGTCGCGGCCAATACCGCCAGCAATGTCGTCCTCGACGGATGCGCCGGACCGGTCCATTGGGTGCGCGCGGTGGTGACGACGGAGGAGTCGATGGTGTCGATCCGCGGATCGGTGCGGCGCATGCCGAACGGCCACTCTTCGGGGGTCAATACCGCGATCCAGTACGGGACCTGTGTGACCACGGCCGCAGGGTCGGTCTGTGCCGAAGCAATCACCGTCTACACACCACCTTGTGTCGCAAGCCTTACCTAACCTACGCAAGGGTAGCGGTGAACGGACGAATTGGCGAGTGTCGGTTTCAGACGAGCAAGCGCGGCACGGAGGGAGCCTGTGGTGTCTCGCCTGCGTCCAGACGGTCGAGCAGTCCCTCCGACCAGGCGAGTAAGCCCGCCACATCGAGGCCGTACGGCGGTTCGAGCTCGTAACCGCGGATACGATCGTGTCCTTGCCGCAGCAGCGATACGGCGCCGACGTGGTTTCCCCGCAGCAGGTGGGTGAGCCCGACTGCAAGTTGTGCGAGACCCTGCCACAGCATCCGTTCCGCCTCCGGCGCCTGCTTCCACGTGCCCTCGAGGATCTCGTGGGCGTGAAACGGCATGCCGGTGTCGAGGAGTTCCTGTGCTCTGGCGATCGATTCCACCGGCGGAAGCCGGAGGTCGTCGGGGATGCGGGCCACACCGTCGGCGCCTCGGGGCATCGGTCTGCCCAGGCCGTCGCGGGGCCGTGCGTTCAGCGGTTTGCCGGTGGCATCGCGTTCGCGTTCCGGCACGTGTGGATCACACCTCGTTCGTTGCTCGTCGAGTTCTCAGGGTCACTGCAGTCAAAGCGACCAAGGCGGTCGCGGAGACGCCCACCATCGTCACCGATACTGCCACGGCGTCGTTGCCGAGCACCCCGACGACGGGCGCGATGATCGCACCGAATCCGAACTGGGCGGCGCCGAGCAGCGCCGCGGCAGTGCCTGCCGCCTCGCCGTGACGCGTCAGCGCGAGTGCCGGGGCGTTGGGCATGACGAAACCGACCGCGCCGAGGACGAACCACAGCGGGATCAGGAACCCCAGAATTCCGCCCAGGCCGGCCAGTGAGAGAAACGCCATGACCACGGCAGCGGCGAGTGCTGCGGCCAGGGCGGCGATCACGATTCGGACGGGTGTGAAGTGTCCGAGCACGACCACGTTGAACTGCGAGGCGCCGATCAGCGCGATGGCCCCGAGTGAGAAGACGATGGCGAACTGTTGCTCGTTGAGCCCGAACTCCTCCTGCAGCGCGAACGAGGACCCGGCGATATAGGCGAACAGGGCCGACATCGCGAGAGCGGCGACGAAGACGAGGACGAGGAACTGGCCGTCGCGAAGCAGGCTGCCGTAGGTGCGAACGATCGGCATGATGCCCCGGCCCCGGCGGCGTTCCGGCGGCAGGCTCTCGCGCAGCGAGAAGATGGCCAGTACGAGCAGGCCGACGCCGAGCAGAGCCAGTGCCCCGAACACCCAGCGCCACGATCCGACCAGCAGGATGCCGCCGCCGATGGACGGTGCGAGCACGGGAGCGACGCCCATGACGAGCATCAGACGCGACAGGACGGTGGCGGCAGCCCGTCCGGTGAAGAGATCGCGCACCACGGCCATCGCGACGACGGCGGCGGCTGCGGCCCCGAGGCCCTGCAGGCCGCGGAAGACGCCGAGCATCGCCACGCTGGGTGCCACCACGCACAGCAGGGAGGCCACGATGTGAACGGCGGTACCAGCGATGAGTGGGAGGCGTCGGCCGACGATGTCGGAGAGGGGGCCGATGACGAGCTGGCCGATTGCCAGGCCGATGAGAGTTCCGGTGAGCGTGAGCTGCACTGCTGCCGAGGATGTGTTCAGATCGTCGACGATCGACGGCAGCGCCGGCAGATACATGTCGATGGTCAGCGGACCGAGAGCGATCAGCGCCCCGAGGACCAGGATGACCCTCAGACGTTCGGCCGAGGTGGGTTCAGTGCTGGGCTCGGGGGGCGGCTGGTCGAGCGCACGAGCGGTCGGTGTGACTGTCTGTTCGGCGGCATGAGACACCAACAGGACAGCAATCGGACGGATGGATATGTTCCCGGTGTGATGTATTCGAGTTAGAGTTCCGACCCATGCATGATTCGGTCTACAGTCCCCGTCAGGTAGTCGTACGTCAATACATCGATGCGCTGGCTTCACACGATGCGAGCGCTGTGCAATTCGCACCGGGTGCGCGCCGCGTCGAGAACGGCATCACCACCGGTCGCTCCGGCCCAGGGATGTCCAAGGCGCTCGAGAACGCCTTCTACTACCGCGCCATCCTGGCTATCCGAGACATCGAGTTGACCGAGATGGGCGATACCGTCATTGCGCGTTTTCTCATCGATGCGGGTGTGCGGGGCAGGCCGTTGCTGACCGTCCGAGTCGAGGAGCACTTCTTCGTTCCGGACGGAACCATCCACGACATCCGCGCCAAGCTGCGCTTGCAGTTGAAGCGGTAGTTCCGGTCAGGGGCTCACTGAGCTCGATACGCCGATGCCGCTGAGGGTGTCGGCGCCGTAGCGCTCGATCTCTGCTTCCAGGTCGAGCGGTGCGATGGTCTTGCTCGCTTCGATCGCTGCGTCGTCGAGAAGGTGCAGTGGGACGAGCCAGACGATCTCGAACTCCAGGCCGTCGGGGTCCTTTGCGTACAAGCTCTTGGTGGTGCCGTGATCGGATGCGCCGACGAGTGCCCCTGCGATCGATAGCTTTCGTCCGGCGTCGGCCAGGTCGGTCAGGCTCTGTACCTCCCACGCGAGGTGATAGAGGCCGACCGTCCTGCGTCCGGCTTCCGAGGCGCCGGCTCCGTCTCCGAGTTGCATCAGTCCGAGGTCGTGATCGTTGCTGCTGGCACTGGCTTGGAGGAACGCTGCCGAGTTGCCCATGCGCATCTTGGTTCGGAACCCGAGGACCTCGGTGTAGAAGGCGACGGATTTCTCGACGTTCCGTACATACAGGACAGCGTGGTTGAGACGTTGGATTGGCATGGGACCTCGAATCAAGGGGTTAAGTTGAACCTTCAACCTAGAGTACACCCATGTGCCATGCTCGGCCAGTGTCAGCCGCGTCAGTGCCAGGTGTGGTCGACGAGGGGTGTCCGGGGCCCGAACTTGGGTTTGATTGCTTTGCCGCTGACCTGCAGGAGCCGGACGGCTCGAAACCGGTGCGGCGCCAGAGGTCTCATGTAGTCGACCATTCCGTCGTCATCGAGAGGTCGACCCAGAAGCGACCAGCCCACGACGGCCGCCAGATGATAGTCACCGACCGACAGGGCGTCGGGATCGCCGAAGGCCCGTTGCGCGACCTCGGCGGCGGTCCAGATGCCCACACCGGGAACCGCCCGCAGCCGCGTGATCGCCTCGGCGGGCGGCATGGCTGCGGCCTCCTCGAGTCGGCCGGCCACCTGTGCGCATCGCACGATCGTCTTCGATCGAGCCGGGTCTACGTTGGCCCGGTGGTACTCCCACGACGGAATGCGACGCCACACCGCAGGCTCAGGTGTGATGTACATCGGCCGCGGCGTCGGGCCCGGTGCACGCTCGCCGAACTTGGTGACGAGCATGCGCCAGGACGCGAAAGCGGACACACCGTGCACCCGCTGCTCGAGAATTGCGGGGACCAATGCCTCCATGACGAGTCCGGTTCGTCCCAGACGTAGATGTGGGAACTGCCGGTGCGCTTCCTGCAGGGTCGGGTGCTCGGGCTCGAACCCGGAGGCGTCGTCCTCGCTGCCGAGGAGCGCCGGGAGTGTGTCGGCGAACTCGACGCCTCCGCTGCCCCACGCGATACATCGAACGGCCGTCCGCGAAATCTGAGTCAGCCGATAGGTGACCGGCCCCGAGTTCATGCGTGATGTTCGCCACACACTGCCTGCCGCGTCACGCTCGTACGTCGGATCGCCCTTGCCGCGCCGATGCTCCGACAGGGTCATCGCAACGTCCAGCGGCGAATCGGACTCGAACACAGTCGAGACCGATTCACCGGCAGATTCAGGAACTGACGTGAGCATTGCCATTGAGTTTATGTCGGTGAGTTTGTCTCGGTGGCCTGCCGCTCAGCGAAAACCACCGGCCACGGCGACGACGGTCCGGCCGGTGACCTTGCCGCCGGAAATTTCGTCGAGCTTGGCTTGAACATCGCCGACGGCGACTTCGGAGGTGAGAGTGTCCAGGCGCTGCGGGCGCCGCTCGGATTCGAGTTGGTGCCAAACAGCTCGTCGCCGGTCGATGGGCAGCTGCACCGAGTCGATTCCCAGTAGTGACACACCGCGCAGGATGAACGGGAGCACCGTGGTGTGCAACTGGGCTCCGCCCGTCAGACCGCTGGCCGCGACAGCGCCGCCGTATCGGATGGTGCTCAGTACGTGCGCCAGCGTCTTGCCACCGACACAGTCCACTGCCGCGGACCACTCGGCACGGCCGAGGGGGCGCGGCTTGGCGTCCGGGTCCTCGGGCAACCGGCCGATCACGCTGGACGCGCCCAAGCTGGTCAAAAGCTCTGCGGCTTCGGGCTTTCCGCTGGACGCGTGCACCTCGAAACCGGCGGCCGACAGGAGGTCGACGCTGACCGTCCCCACGCCGCCGCTGGCTCCGGTGACAAGGACCGGACCGTCGGCCGGTGTGACTCCTGCGCCGAGCAGTGCTTCGACGCTCATCGCGGCCGTGAATCCCGCAGTGCCGATTGCGGCCGCCTCGCGCGTGGTCAGTGTCGTCAGCGGCACGACCCAGTCGGCGGGCACGCGAGCGTATTCGGCATAGCCGCCGTGTTGCGCTGTGCCGATGTCATAGCCGTGCGCGAGGACCCGTTGCCCCACAGCGACGTTCTCGCTGGTCGATTCGACGACCGTGCCGGCGATGTCGATTCCGGGAACGATCGGGTACTCGCGCACCACCCCACCCTTCGGGGTGATGGCAAGGGCGTCCTTGAAATTGACGGACGAGTACTCGACGGCGATGGTCACTGCCGGACCGTCGATCGCCGGCAGAAACGAGTGGTCGACGGTCTCTTGCGAGAGCGTGATCTGCTCGCTTCCGCGGGCGACGAGAGCCGCGAACGACGATGGCGCAGGCTGGGGCACGAGGAGTGTCCTTTCGAACTCGAGGGGTTCGTCCGAACAGTACCCATGCTTGGCGTGGCGTCTGTTGTTTGTCGGTCCGTCGAAGTATGGTCTCGCTGTGATCATCGTGAGTACCGACGGCTCGTGTCTGCGCAACCCGGGCGGCGCAATCGGGTGGGCCTGGGTCAATCACACAGGCCCGAGCAAGTCCGGCGGTGAAGAGTCCGGCACCAACCAGATAGCGGAGCTTCGCGCACTCCTCGAGGCAGTGCTCGCGCATCCCGGGGACGAGCCGTTGCTCATCGAGTCCGATTCGCAGTACGCCATCAAATGCGCGTCCGAATGGCTGGCCGGATGGAAGCGCAAGGGGTGGAAGACGGCGGGCGGCACGCCTGTACGCAACCTCGATCTGGTTCAGGGCATCGATCGCGCGATCACCGAGCGCACCGGTCCCGTCCGATTCCGCTGGGTACGTGGGCACGTGGGAAACCACTTCAACGAAGCAGCCGACGCCCTCGCCGGTGAAGCTGCCCGTGCCGTCGCAGCGGGTGCCTCGACCTCTCCCGCGGCTGCTGCTGTGCCCACTGCCGCACCCATACCCACTGCCGATGCCACCGCCGACGACGGGGTGGCGACGCTCTTCTGACGGTTCGCCTGCTCGGTGTGGATACTGCCCAGTGTGGATACACTTGTCGCATTCACACCCGGAGGCGTCGAGAACCCAGTGCACACCAACGTCACTAATGAATCATCCGATAGTTTTGTCGAGCAGTCCGAGCGCGTTGTCCGCGGCCGTGCGGTGATCGTGTGATCGTCTCCGCGCTACTGCTGTTGCTGGCAGGTCTCTTGCTCACGGCCGTCATCATTGTTGCGAACGGATACTTCGTCGCGCAGGAATTCGCGTACATGTCGGTCGATCGTGCAACTTTGAGATCGCGGGCCGAGAAGGGCGACGCATCTGCCGAGCGCGCGTTGAAGGTCACCAAGCGCACCTCGTTCATGCTGTCGGGGGCGCAGCTCGGGATTACGGTGACCGGTCTGCTGGTCGGTTATGTTGCCGAGCCGTTCATCGGTGTGCCGTTGGGCGAGCTGATGGGTGGCGCCGGCGTACCCACTGCAACGGGCATCGCTGTCGGAACGGTGTTGGCACTGGTCCTCGCGACCGTCGTGCAGATGATTTTCGGTGAGCTGTATCCCAAGAATCTGGCGATCGCCAACCCGGGCCCGCTGGCGCAGGGACTCGCGCGTTCGACCCTGGTGTACATGGCGATTTTCGGGTGGCTGATCACGTTCTTCGACAAGTCCTCGAACGCGGTGCTTCGGCTGCTGCATGTGGAGCCTGTTCACGATGTCGACAGCAGCGCGAATGCCGAGGATCTCGAACGCATCATCGGTGATTCACGTGCCAGCGGCGATCTCACCGAGGAGCTGTCGTTGCTGTTGGATCGGATTCTGGATTTTCCGGATCGAGATGTCGAGCACGCGATGATCCCGCGTGTCCAGGTCGACGTCGTCTCCGAGCAGTCGACGATCGAAGATGTGCGCGTGCTCATGAGAAATGCACACACGCGTTACCCGGTGCTCGGTGCGCGAGGCGAACCTATCGGCGTCGTGCATCTCGCCGAGGTGCTGGCAGCCGAGCGGCACGATCAGCGGTCGGTTACCGAGATCATGCGTGAGCCACTCGTGCTGCCGGAGCTCATGCCGATGCAGGACGCGCTCGATCATCTCTCGCGCACGCGCAACGAAATGGCCTGTGTGATAGACGAATACGGCGGATTCACCGGTGTCTTGACGATCGAGGATCTGGCCGAGGAGCTCGTAGGCGAAATCACCGACGAGCACGATCCCGACGTACTCACCGGGATGGAGCACGAAGCCGACGGCGGATGGATCATGGACGGTGACATCCACGTCGATGAGGTGGAGCGCACGATCGGACGCAATCTGCTTCTTCCCCGCGGTGACTACGAGACGCTGGCAGGCCTGCTCATTGCCGAGGAACGCGAACTTCCCGATGTGGGTGACGTGTTGCGGATCGATCTCGCGGTGGACAGCGCGGAGCTGATCGAAGACACGCCTCCGCGCAGGTTCCTGGTGGTCGAAGTACTGCAGCTCGACCGGCACGTGCCCAGCGAACTGCGGGTGCACGTGCAGGAGGCAGACGGCGATGGTGAGGTTTCGGAGAGTGAGGTCTCTGAGGTCGGCTCGGAGCCGTCCACGAGCGAAGGCAGGAACGAACGATGAGCGCCCTGATCGTGGTGTTCGCGACGATAGCGCTCATCTTTCTGAGTGCATTCTTCGTGGTCATCGAGTTCGCGCTGCTCGGTGCGCGTCGTCACCGGTTGGAGACCGAGGCTACCGAGAGCCGATCCGCGCGGGCGGCGCTGCGCGGAATGAACGAACTGACAGTCATGCTCGCTGGAGCACAGTTGGGCATCACTGCCTGCACGTTTGCTCTCGGTGCCGTCACCAAGCCCGCGGTCGACAGTTGGCTCTCCCCGGTGTTCGCGTCCCTGGGCGCACCGACGTGGCTTGCCGGAGGCGCGGCGTTCGCATTGTCGTTGCTGGTGGTCACCTTCTTGCACCTGGTGATTGGGGAGATGGCGCCGAAGTCGTGGGCGATATCGCATCCGGAACTCGCCGCGAAGATCATCGGCCTGCCTTCACGTGCATTTGTCCTGCCGTTCCGCCCATTCTTATCCTGGGTCAATCACATCGCCAACGTTCTCGTCGCCAAGACAGGGGTGGAGCCGGTCGAGAGTGCGGCCGTCGGCGGGCGAGACGCCGACACCATTCGGCATTTGGTCGAGTACTCCACTCAGGTGGGTGTTCTAGAACCCGAGCTGCGCACGCAGATCACTGGCGTAATCGAGCTCCAGACTCTGACTGTCGATCAGATCACGGTGCGCGGGCGCAAACCTACGTCTGTCGCGGCGGCTGCGGCAGTGTCCGAAGTGCAGGCCGCGGCCCTGCGGTCGGGCCACTTGCGGGTCCTGCTGGTCGATCCTGATGGTCGGATGCACTCCGTGGTGCACGTCCGCGACACGCTGCTCGCCGATCTCGACGAACCGGTCATGAATTTTGCGAGACCGGCTTTCACCATCGAGGGAAGCACCCCGGTATACGAGGTGCTGCGTGAGATGCAGGCGAAGAGCGTTCAGCTGGCGATCGTGGAGTCGAAGGGATCGTTCCTCGGACTGGTTACCCTCACCGATGTGATCAAGCGAGTACTGCCGCCATCGGAGGCGAGCGAGGGTCGCGAAAAGACCGAGTAGGACTGGGGGCTTCAGCCGATATTCAGTTGCGCGAGGCGTAGCTTGCGGCACAGCGCGGTCAGTGTGGTCATCTCGTCCTCGGTCAGTGCATCGCCGACGTATCGCCGGATTCGCTCAGCATGCTTGCGTCCGATCGTTCGCTGAACGGCGAGGCCGGCATCGGTGAGCGCAACCAGGGTGCCGCGCTTGTCCGTCGGGTCCGGCTGCCGGACGAGAAAACCGAGTTCGACGAGCCTGTCGCACAGTCTGCTCAACGAGGATTGGCTGAGCAGGATCTCGTCGTTGAGGTCGTGCAGGCGCAGCTTGTTTTTCGGGCATCTGCTCAGGGTGAACAGCACATCGTATTCGCGGACGCTGATCGGGTCCCAGATGTCGTCCGAGGCGAAGCGTCGCATGAGCGTGACCTGGGAGCGGAACAAGGACTCCCAGGCGTCGACGGCGAGTTCGGTGCGCGAGCGCATCTGGTCGGATGCCACCTGCTCAGATAGCAAGGGCTGCGTTCTTCTCGGCGAGCAGGCTCGCGTGTGTGGGTGGGTTCTCCGGCACACCGTCCGGACGGCGAGCAGCGAACTCGGCGCGCAGCACCGGCACCACCTCTTCGCCGAGCAGGTCGAGCTGCTCGAGCACCGTCTTCAACGGCAGCCCGGCGTGGTCCATGAGAAACAGCTGACGCTGGTAGTCGCCGAAGAAGTCGGCGAAGGCGAGCGTCTTCTCGATGACCTGCTGTGGGGAACCGACTGTCAGCGGCGTTTGATCCGTGAACTCCTCCATCGTCGGTCCGTGACCATAGACAGGGGCGTTGTCGAAGTACGGGCGGAATTCAGCGACCGCGTCCTGGCTGTTCTTGCGCATGAACACCTGACCGCCGAGGCCGACGATCGCCTGGTCGGCGCGGCCGTGTCCGTAGTGTTCGTAACGTTCTCGGTACAGGTTGATCAGTGCCGCGTAGTGCTCCTTCGGCCAGAAGATGTTGTTCGCGAAGAATCCGTCGCCGTGGTACGCGGCGATTTCCGCGATCTGCGGGCTGCGGATCGAGCCGTGCCACACGAACGGCGGTATGTCGTCGAGTGGGCGGGGTGTAGAGGTGAAGTTGTCGAGTGGGGTGCGGAAGTCGCCCTTCCATGTCACCACGTCCTCGGTCCACAGGCGCCGGAGGAGTTGGTAGTTCTCCAGTGCCAGCGGGATGCCCTGACGAATGTCCTGGCCGAACCACGGGTAGACCGGTGCGGTGTTGCCGCGGCCCATGATGAGGTCGACGCGACCATTCGACAGGTGCTGAAGCATCGCGTAGTCCTCGGCGATCTTCACCGGGTCGTTGGTGGTGATGAGCGTCGTGGATGTCGAGAGGATCAGTTTCTCGGTCCGGGCAGCGATATATCCCAGCATCGTTGTCGGTGACGACGGGACGAACGGTGGGTTGTGGTGCTCTCCGGTGGCAAAGACGTCGAGGCCGACATCCTCGGCGTGCTGTGCGATGGTGACCATCGCTTTGATGCGCTCGTGTTCGCTGGGAGCACGACCTGTGGTCGGATCGACCGTTACATCTCCGACGGTGAATACTCCGAACTGCATGGTCCGCTCCTGAGCTCGTTCTCGACATGTTCATGCGTTTGCATCGACTTTTGGCTCAACAGGGGCCGTCTCGCCAATATTCCTCGGCGCTGTATTCACCGAATCCGGCGTCCAAGAAGATTCTCGAAGTTTCACCCATCCACCCCATCGCCTGTGGCGAATGCAAGATGAGACGCCCGCCGCTGCTGTCGCCCCCGACCGCCGTCAGCTGTGGGCGTCTCCCTATCTCCTGGCGGTCAGCCGGAGCTCAGCGTGCTCAGAGTGCTCAGTCGGCTGAGCATGCGGTCGATATCGATCCCGGTGCATCCCTCGCCGAAGCGGACGAGATCGACGCTCGCGCGAAAGTGCGTCGCCACGCCACCGTCGTACAAGATGTCGACCAGATTGCTGAACCGTTGCACCGACTCGGCATCGGTGTCATGCAGTTTCGGTATGCCGCGATGGTGAGGCCCTCCGTGAGCGCCAGGTAGTCGCTGCTCGACCGAGGTGCCGTGCACAGTTCCGCGAACGAAATTGCTTCGGTGTCGGTGTTCTCGAGTTCGGTTTCCACTGTCCACGTGCCGGCAGCGAAACCACGCCGCACGGCATGCGCGCTTCTGTAGTCGATCGGGCCGTCGACGCGTATTTCGCGGAGGTGCGCCTTCAGTACCTCGATTGTCGGCTCGAACTTCTCGTGGAACAGCGGGTTGGGGAGAAGGCCGTCGGGTGGATAGTTCGACGTCACAACCAGCGCTGTCCCGCGGGCGAAGAGGGTGTCGAGCATGCGGGCGATGAGTGTGCCGTCGCCGATGTCGTGGACGTGAAACTCGTCGAAGCAGAGCAGTCGACACTCGCCGAGCACCTCGTCGATCGCGTGATCTATCGAGAATCTCTGCCGGAAGTAGGCAGAGTGCAGGTCCGCGAAGAAGTTGTGGAAGTGCACGAGCTTCTTCGCGTCGATGTCTACCCCAGTGAAATAGCGATCCAAGAGCCACGTCTTTCCGCGTCCCACTGGTCCCCACATGTAGACACCCAACGCGTCCGGCTGCGTGAGCAGGTCGACGGCGGCTGTTTGGGCGGCGTCCAGTTCGAAGGAAGCCTCGAAGGCGTGGGGAGTGGCAGCTGGCCTCATGCTCACAGACTCTACAGATGTAGAGTCTGTGGAATGGACCGTAGAGCTGTGATTGCCGACGCAGCTATAGCTGTCGTGGCCGACGAGGGATTGCGCGCACTGACGCACCGCGGCATCGATGCGGCGGCCGGCCTCCCTGCCGGTTCGACGTCGTACTACTTCAGGACTAGAAGCGAGCTCCTGACGGCGATCGTCGACCGCGTCACGGAGTCGTCGAGAGCAGCATTCGAGCGCGTCACCAGCCGTTCCGATGAGTCAGTATTAGATGAGTCAGTTGTAGAGGTCTCCGTCCAGTACCTTGCACACCTACTGTCCGAGCGCCCGAAGCAACTTCGTGCTCGGCACTCGCTGCTGATCGACGCCGGCATCGGACCCGAAGAGCGTGTGAAGCTCGGACAGTGCCTGTTCTCCCTCGACCGCGCCACCGAACTCTTCGGTGACCGTCTGCTCGCTGCAGGGTTCGTGGCTCTGTGCGAGGGACTGGTGGTGACGGGTCTGGAAGCAGGGACAACGCCAGAGGCCTTGCGAGTTCCGATCGTCACCTATCTGAGGGGCGCCGGGAAGTCCTGAATTGCGATTCGGGCAATCAGCTCATGTCGTAGACGACGCCGGTGAGCTTCTCGCTGGCAACCCACAACTGTTCGGCCAGCGCGGGATCCTTGGCCTTGGCGGAGATCTTGGCTGGTCCCGGCGCACCACGTGACTCAAACAACGCCTTCGGTCCTGTGTAGGAACCGGGTCCGCCGTTCTCGAGCGCATACAGCGTGGGGAGCGCGCCCGCGCGGGCGGACTGCGAGATGAACTTGAGACCGATGGAGGCGCCGATGGATGCGACCTTGGAGCTGCCCAACCCGTCCGGGCTCGTGTACAGCGCGGTCTCGGAGATGCCGGGGTGCGCGGCATTGCTGGTGATCGGGATGCCCGCGCTGTCGAGTCGGCGCTGCAGTTCCAGGGCGAACAGCAGATTGGCAAGTTTGGAGTTGGCGTACATGCGCTGGGGTTGGTACCCCTTCGTCGCCTGTAGATCGTCGAAGTCGAGCTTGGGAGCTTGTTTGTGGGCGACGGAGGAGACCGTGACGACAGTGGCGTTGTCGGCTGCGCGCAGCTTGGGCAGAAGGTGACCGGTGAGCGCGAAGTGACCGAGATGGTTGGTGCCGAACTGTAGCTCGAAGCCGTCCTTGGTCTCAGTTCGCTTGGCGGGCATCATCACGCCGGCGTTGTTGATGAGCGCATCGACCTTCTCGGGCGCGGATTCGGCGAAGTCTCGAACGGATCCGAGGTCGGCCAGGTCGAGATGCGCGGTGTCGACGGTGCCCTGCCGGCCCGAGTCGGCACCACCGGAAGCTGCCGCATCGGCGATCGTGTCCCGGATCTTCTTCGCAGCAGAGTTGGCTTTGTCGAGGTTGCGACAAGCCAATGTCACGTGGTCACCCTGCTTCACCAACTCGAGCGCAGTGAAGTAACCGATTCCGGTGTTTCCGCCGGTGACAAGTACGCGGCGCTGCTTGTTGTCAGACACGGGTCCGAGGGTACCTGCGCGGTTAGAATCTGCCCATGCCTGACGAGGTGTCCGACAATCAGCGGCCGCGCGAGCCCGTGGACCACTTTCCCAAGGGCACGGGTCGACCGGCTTCTGGCGCGTTTGTCGCAGCCGGCTATCACTCGCTGGAGGACCTCGCCGGTGAGTCCGAGGCGAAGTTGGCCGGGCTGCACGGTGTGGGGCCGCGGGCGATCGGCATCGTGAAAGCGGCTCTCGCCGAGCGAGGGCTCGAACTGGCGCCTTGATCTTCGGACGAGCTGACCTGTGTGCTCTCAGAATTGCGTGCACTCAGAACGGCGGGGGTCGAAACTTCTCACGCTGGGCCACGATCGCACGGTGCTCGAGAAATCTCTCGCGTAGGTAGGCGGCATCGGCAAGGGCGCGAGCGTCCTCCGGACCCACACGCCCTGCGATATCGCCGAGCGAGGGCGCCCCGCCGACAGTGTCGTTGCGCAGCAGTCGATGCCAGTCTGTGTCGCGGTCGCTCATGTGCGTTTCCCACCAGGTGGGTTCGTAGAGTTCGTCCGAGGGCTCAGCTGCCTTGGCGTCGGTATGAATGTGTTCGTGAACTGCACTGTCGAAGTGGGGTCCTCCGCCGGACTGGGATTTCGCTGGCGACACATGCATCGGCACCGCTGGTTTGTACCGGCCGTTATGGACGAACTCGTCGGGTAGCGCAACCGTTCCGAACATCGGCGGGGTGATCCGGTGCAGACCCGAGCTCGAACGCCAGTAGATCGCACTACCTTCGAGTTTCGCGCACGCCCATAGGCGAAGCGTCTTCGCGTGGTGGTGGTAACCGCACAACGGTTGGAGATTGTCTAGGACGGTCCACCCACCCGACCGCGGATCCTCGTGATCGAACGGAACGATGTGGTCGATGTCGCACCGAGCTGCGGGCACGCTGCACCCCGGGAATGTGCAGGTGCAGTATGTGGCTCGGGTCAACGCCACGAGCTCGGCGCTCGGCCGATAAGTCAGCGCCCCGAGGGGAGGTTCGGCGAAGCCGCCGTGCCCGTCGGGATATCGGCCTCGGGTCAGTGTCGGATCCGACGCGGCCGCCGCCAGGAATTTCGCGATACTTCTCGAGAGCGCAGCTTCCGCACCGAGCGTCGATGCCCCTCTCTTGTGTTCGGGTCGACAAGAAGCCGCTGAACGCGTGGGTAGAGGTGCAGCGGAACGACGGCGACCACGACTGAGAAGGCGCCTCGCGCGGCCCCGCTTCGCGACCCACGGCCGAATAGCGCCATGTCCGGCGCTGGGCTCGTGCTCAGTGTCGTCGGATCCAGTGCTGTTCGGCACCTGAGCTCGGTACTCGTTCATCGCGTCCAGCATCTCGGTGAGCAGACCCTGCCATCGTGCGTCGGTAGCAAGTAGGCGGGCGGTCTCTGGATCCAGCACAGTCCCGTCTGCGAGAGTGGCTGGATTGCTACCGAGCCCGAGAAGGGTCTCGATGTCGATGTGCACTTCCAGCAGGGCTTTACGGCGCGGCGGGTTCAACGCGCCCGCAGTAGCCATCGGGCAAATATCCGATCCGCACGTGCACGTCAGGGACTCTTCTCGATGAAACAGAGCGAGCAGCGCATGACCGCGGAGTTGCTTCTTCGTTCGAGGATCACGCGAGCAGACAGTGCCGGCCATCTCTTCGAGAAGTGCATCGCATTCGGCTCCCTCGAGCATCGACATTTTTGCGACCAGGGTTGCGATGCCGTCGTCACCCCGTCGGATGTCTGCGCAGCGTTCCTCCGTCACTGCCGCCTTCTGCGCGGCAGTCGCTTCAGCTGGATCGTGGGCCATCCACTCTCGCCAAATGCTGCTGGTCAATGCACGGACGTTGCATCGCAGGGCTGCAGCGAGGACATCCTGTTCGATGGCAGAAACGGTCGAATCGGAAGCGCGGGACAGTGTATTCGCGATGGCTCGAACGCGCGGGTAGTCGATATCGCCCACCGTGAATGCGGCATCTACGGCGGGGAGCCGCCAGGCCAGATGACCCGCCACCGTGATCATCTCGCGAGTAGCGGTACGTGAGAGAGAAAGTGCTACAGCTGCTTCGCATTCGGTGATGTGCCTCGCGCGGGCAGTATCCGGCTGCTCGTCGTCACGAGATGATCCGAGCAGATGGATGTCCATCTCCTCGCCCAGCCGTATTTCGGACAGGCGATGCAGTTCGTGGACCACGGCGGCGGCCGCAACGTTGTCGGCCCGTCGACCATCGGCGAGGCGCGCCAGCGACTCCGAAGCGGCGATGTCCGCCTCGCGTCTGATGTACGTAGAGCCCCCCGGCTGCGTCATGCCGCCAACGATACTCGAACAGATGTTCGAATACAACAGTTCACTGCTACAAAAATTGCTTGTGGCCGCACAAATGTGACACCACTTCCGGCGACAGTCGGCGCGGACGACGCTGAGTGCATGGCCGCTGCAACTGTCGGCGCAGCCTTCGAGCACAAGCGAACTCGCCTGCTGAGCGAGCTCGAACGTCCCGGGCAGCTGATCGAACACATCACGCCGAACTGGTTCGCGTCCGTGATGGGCACCGGCATCGTCGCCAACGCCGCGGCAACCTTGCCGGTGCACTCGGCCGAATTGCGTGCCTTCGCAACGGTCGTCTGGGCACTCGCGTCCTTCGCACTCCTCGCACTGACGGTGGCGTTCGCAGCGCATTGGATACTTCACCCTGCGAACGCCCGTCGATACGCCGAGCACCCTGTCGTGTCCCTCTTCTACGGCGCACCACCGATGGCCATGCTCACGGTGGGAGCCGGCACGTTGTTGCTCGGCAAGGACGTCATCGGCGACACCGCGGCCCTGCACATCGCGGCGACCCTGTGGGTGCTGGGCACGATCACCGGGGTGGCGACCTCGGTGTGGATGCCGTACAGAATGCTGCGGCAGGGACGCTCGAACGCATTGCCGGCGTGGCTGATGCCGGTGGTTCCGCCGATGGTGTCCGCCACGGGTGGTGCTCTGTTGCTGCCCTACATCGGAGACGACGGCCTTCGAGTCTGGCTGCTCGCGCTGTGCTACGCGCTGTTCGCGCTCAGCCTCGCGCTGGGAGCTGCAGCCATGACGCTGATCTACCGCAGCCTGCTGCGCGGGGGCGGACCGACATTGCAAGCGGCACCGACGGTCTGGATCACGCTCGGGCTGGTAGGGCAATCCATCACCGCGGCCAACCTGCTCGGCGCCGACGCCGGCCTCGTGCTGGGCAGCGCCCATGCGAGCCTCGCACGTGATCTGCACGCGTTCGGAATCGGATATGGACTGTTCGTCGGGGTGCTCGCTATTGGCGCTGTCACGGTCGCCTGCACGGTGACAGCCAAGGCGATGCGCAACGGGCTGAGGTTTTCGCTCACCTGGTGGAGCTTCACCTTCCCGGTTGGCACGTGTGTCACGGGCGCGACCGCACTGGGCGCGGCACTCGGCCTCGGAGCAGTTTCTGTGCTAGCGGTGGTGTTGTATGCGGCGTTGCTTTCTGCTTGGGTCGTGGTTGCCGCACACACCGTGCGAGGATCGATCAGCGGCCGGATATTTATGCCGTGAGTCGCAGTTGCCGGCGTCGCGAAAGGCAGAAATGCCAGAAGAGCCCAGCACCACCTCTCGCATCACCGAGAGGCTGCGCGCTGCAGGCTGCGTGTACGCCGAGATCGAAGCCGGTCTTCTTCTCGATGCCTTCGCCGGTGAAGACCTCGAGCAGGCCGTAGCGCAGCGCGTCGCCGGTACGCCACTCGAGCAACTTCTCGGGTGGGCCGAGTTCTGTGGCCTCCGCGTTCTCGTCGAACCTGGTGTGTTCGTCCCCCGCCGCCGGACGTCCCTGCTCGTTGCGCAGGCCGTCGAATGTGATCCGCACGTGGTGATCGATATCTGTTGCGGATCGGGTGCAGTCGGTCTCGCGCTCGCACACAGCGTCGCCGACATCGAGGTGCATGCCGCCGACATCGACGCTGCTGCAGCGCGATGTGCGCGTCGCAACCTGGCACCCATCGGCGGCCACGTGTACGAGGGTGATCTCTATTCTCCGCTGCCGCAATCGATTCGTGGCCACGCCGATGTGATCGTCGCCAACGCGCCGTACGTGCCGACCGCCGCGATCAGCTCGATGCCTCCGGAGGCGAGGGACCATGAGCCCAGGGTGGCTCTCGATGGTGGGCCGGATGGACTTGCCCTGCACCGCCGCATCGCCGCGGAGGCGGCCGAGTGGATTGCACCTGGTGGAACCCTGCTGATCGAGACGAGCGTCCGCCAGGCAGATGACACCGCAGCTATCGTCGCCGCACTCGGTTTCGAGCCGACCGTCGTGCATTCGGACGAGTTCGACGCCACGATCGTGTCGGCACGATCGGATCCGTAGAAGCATCAGCCGCCCCGGCCGATTGACCTCGACCTACCTCGAGGTTCTAGCGTTGCGGGCATGAGTATGGAAGTCACCGCCCGGTCCCAGCTGTATCGGACCATGAACGCGTCGACGCAGCAGACGCAGTTCTCCAAGGAGACCGCGCAGCGAATTCTGACATTCGCGCGACCCCATCGGCGCAAACTGGTCGGATTCCTGGTTCTCAGCGTCGTGCTGGCTGCGTTGGCGGTGGCGACGCCGGTGCTGGCGGGGCGGGTGGTCAATGCCATCGTCGACGGTGATCCGTTCGATGTGGTTCTGAGGCTGTCCGCCGCCATCGCAGCGATCGCAGTCGTCGATGCGGCGTTCGGACTGCTGAACCGGTGGCTGTCGTCGAACATCGGTGAGGCACTGATTCTCGACCTGCGCACCGCGGTGTTCGATCACGTGCAAAAGATGCCGATCGCGTTCTTCACCCGTACCCGCACCGGTGCGTTGGTCAGCAGACTCAACAACGACGTGCTCGGCGCCCAACGAGCATTCAGCGACACGCTCTCCGGAGTGGTGAGCAATCTGGTCATGCTCGGGTTGACGCTTGTCGTCATGCTCGGTATCTCGTGGCAGGTCACGCTGCTCGCGTTGTTGCTGCTTCCCATTTTCGTAATCCCGGCTCGCCGTATGGGTCACCGGCTGGCGCGTCTGCAACGCGAAGCGGCCGAACACAATTCGGCCATGAGTACGCAGATGACCGAACGGTTCTCGGCTCCGGGCGCGACCTTGGTCAAACTGTTCGGGCAACCGGATAACGAATCGAGGGAGTTCGCGGTCCGCGCCAGCCGTGTCCGCGACATCGGGGTGCGGGCGGCCATGGTGCAGACCGTATTCGTGACAGCGCTGACGCTGGTGTCGGCTCTGGCTCTCGCAGTGGTGTACGGGCTCGGCGGATTCTATGCTCTCCGAGGGCAACTCGACGCCGGTTCGGTTGTCTCCCTGTCCTTGTTGCTCGCCCGGTTGTACTCACCGCTGACCCAACTCGCCAGTGCACGCGTCGAAGTGATGAGCGCACTCGTCAGTTTCGAGCGGGTCTTCGAGGTCCTCGATCTGGTCCCGCTGATCCAGGACAAGCCAGGCGCCGTGGACGTACCCGACGGCCCGGTTTCGGTCGAGTTGAGAGACGTCCGCTTCGCTTACCCGTCGGCGGACAGGGTTTCGCTCGCATCGCTCGAAGAAGTCACGACTCTGGACACGCGCGGCGGTGAGGAAGTGCTGCACGGGGTGTCGTTCAAGGCCGAGCCCGGCCGCATGGTCGCGCTCGTCGGAACCTCGGGTGCAGGCAAATCGACGATCGCTCAGCTGATCGCGCGGTTGTACGACGTCGACAGCGGCGCTGTTCGGCTGGGTGGAACGGACGTTCGGGACCTCCGGGCCGAGTCCATACGCTCCGCCGTAGGGATGGTGACCCAGGACGGGCATCTGTTCCACGACACAGTGCGGGCCAACATTGTCCTACCCCGGCCCGACGCACGAGACGATGAAGTGTGGGATGCACTTCGACGCGCGCGGCTGCAGGATCTGGTGGAGTCGCTACCCGACGGTCTGGACACCGTCGTCGGAGAGCGCGGTTACCGGCTTTCCGGTGGCGAACGGCAGCGGCTCACCATCGCTAGGTTGCTGATAGCTCGACCCCGAGTGGTCATTCTCGACGAGGCCACTGCCTCGCTGGACTCTACGTCGGAGGCGGCGGTGCAGGCGGCTTTGGCCGAGGCGCTCGCTGGGAAGACGTCGGTGGTGATCGCGCACCGTCTGTCGACGATCCGGGCCGCTGACATCATCCTCGTCGTGGAAGGCGGAACCATCATCGAACGCGGAACGCACGAGGAGCTCCTCGCGGCGGGAGGCCGCTACGAGGAGCTCCATCGGACGCAGTTCGCGTCGGGGACTGTCGAGCCTGCGGAGTGAACTCAGCAGTTGCTCGGTGCGGGGACTCCCTTGAAGCGCGCGTCGATCCAGTCGAGCGCCTGTGGGAGTCCGAGCAGGGCGGCGGTGAGGTGGTCGTTGCTCGGCACGATCAGTCGGGTGACCGGGACGCCCGCCGCGCAGTACCGTGCGATCGTGTTGTCGATAGAGGACACGGGAATGAGCGCGTCCGTGGGGCTGTGCCACTCGAAGTACGGTGCCTTCGGCACGCCGGAATAGAGCTCGACGCTGTTCTCGTTGACGGCGGCGATCATCTCCGGGCTCTCGATCAGAGACAACGATCCGGCTACCTGCATCGCACTCTTCCCGGCGCCAACGGCGAGGATGTCGTTGGTGCAGGCGTCCTGAAGCTCTGTCGCCATTTGTTGGCCCAGCGGGTTGAGCTGCTGACTGATCGGGATGCGGGTCGGGTACTCACGCTCGAGGCCCATCGCGGCCGCGAAGGCGAGCCCGAACGCCGGATGTGGACTGAAACCGAGGTCACGAGCCATGCGCTCGAGGTTCATCGGGGCACCGCCGGTGGCGCTGCCTACGATGTTCAGTTCGGGTGCGTAGTCGTTGTGTAGTGCCGCGGCCCATGCCGTGGCCATACCGCCACCGGAGTAACCGGCGAGCGCGACCGGACTCTCCTGCAGCTGCAGCTGCTCGAAGCGCTGAGTCGCTCGAATGCTGTCCAGGACGATCTGGCCGCCCAGCTTGGCGGCACCGTACGCGCTGTTCGGTCCGAGATGATCGGCGATGGCGATGGTCCACCCACGCTGCAGTGCAACGTTGAGCGCCGGAGCCTCACGGATCACCAGATTTGGGTCCTGCGACCACAGTGCCTGCGACGGTGCGCACTCCAGACCCAGGGCGTTGATGATGTGCTGGTAGGACAGCAGCGGGCCGTTAGGGGCTTTGTCTCTCGGGACCAGCACCGTGTTGACGGCGGCGATGGGCTCGCCTGCGGAGTTGGTCGAGCGGAATCGAAGCTGCCACACATCGGAATCGAAGAAGCCCGGGGGCGGTGGCATCATGCGACTGGAGATGATGTCGCCCGGGTTCGTGGCCTCGAGGTCTGGAACAGGCGCGTAGAACGCGTCCGAGATAGGCGTCGGCTCCAGCGGAAACGCCGTCGCGGGTGCGGCGACCAGCGCCGAACATGCGACCGCTACCGCCGTCAGACATGCCGCCCCGGCCAACTTGGTTAAGCGCATTGCGTCGAACCCCTCCCGCACAAATCGTCGATTTCAGGAAAAAAACCGACACTTCGGATACCCCGCCATGTGACGATATCCGAGATCGAACCCCTCCCGTTACGTCCGTTTCGAAAATGTCCGAATCGCTACGCAAGCCCGACCCTATGGCAACACCGCCCTGCTGACCAGTGGCAGTTGATGCGCAACGCTAAGCTTTGGGATCAATCTCGAGCACCACATCGGCCGGTTGTTTGTCCTCACGTAGCCCGCGCCAACTCGGATGCCTCAGATGCATCGAATCCGTCCATTCGAAGAATCTCACCTCTCCGACGAGCGTCGGCGAGACCCACACGGCGTCGTTGCGGTCGGCAGCGGGGAGTTCTTCGACGAACGGAGAGTCCTCGGTCTCGAGCGGCTCGAGCATCTCTGCCAGGGCGTCCAAGCCGCGGTCGGAGAAGCCTGTGCCCACGCGCCCCAGATAGCGAAGGCCGCCCGGTCCGGGGACGCCGACGAGCAAGGATCCGAGCCCACCGGTACGGCGGCCCCGACCGCGTCGCCAGCCCCCGATGACGATCTCCTGAGTGCGCCAGTTCTTGGTCTTGATCCAGGTGCGTGCTCTTCGGCCGGGCTGATAAATGGAATCGACGCGCTTGGCCACCACGCCCTCCCAGCCACGTTCGACGCTGGCGGCGAGCGCCTCCTCCGCCGAGCCGGTGAGTGCGTCCGGGACGATGACCGAATCGAGTCCTGTGGTGAGGAGTTCGAGCAGTCGGCGCCTGTCGGAGTACTTCTTCTTCAGCAGTGACGTCCCGTCCAAGTGCAGCAGGTCGAACGCGATGAATCGCACGTCTTTGCCTGAACTGCCCTGTAAGAGTTCGAAACTCGTGTTTCCATCGGCGCCGTAGACGACGGCCTCGCCATCGATCACCGCCTCGTGTTCGGCGAGATCATCGGCGAGAGCGGAGAGACCGTGAAAGCGCTCGGTCAGGTCCTTGCCCGAACGTGACGCCAATGCGAACTCGCCATAGGACAATCGCGCGACCACCCGAAAGCCGTCCCACTTGCCCTCGAACGCCCAGTCTCCGTCGGGAAGGTCTCGTATGTCGCCGGCCGTGGCCAGCATCGGCGCAACGCTCTTCGGTAGCTCGCTCTTCGGTAGCTCGCCGGATGCTCCCTGATCCTTCATTCGATGCATCAACCACTGATCACCCTTGGTCCGGACGAGTGCGAACCTGCCCTGGGCTTTCTCGCCGCTCAGCACCACGATCACCTCGTCCTCGCGCCACTTCTCGAGCTCGTAGCTACCCGAGTCCCAGATGCTGACCTCGCCGCCGCCGTATTCCCCCTTGGGGATGCTGCCCTCGAACGTGGCGTATTCCAACGGATGGTCCTCGGTGCGCACCGCGAGCCGGTTCTGGCCGGGGTCGTCCGGAATGTTCTTCGGGACTGCCCACGAGACCAACACTCCGTCGTGTTCGAGCCGGAAGTCGTAGTGCAAACGCCGCGCATGGTGTTCCTGGATGACGAACGTATCGTCCTCACCCCGGGGCCCGGTGGCCACCGGGATCGGCTCCGGAGTCCTGGAGGCGCTGCGCATACTGCGGTACGTCGAGAGCTTGTCGGGTCGATTTTCCATGGGCAGAGGCGGGTCCAGGTCGGCCAGAAGGTCGCCGTGTTCCGCGAAGCGCTCGAGCACATCCTCGAAGCGCAGCTGCGTCAGCCCCGGCGCCTCGAGCTCCTCCCACGATCTCGGTGCAGCGACGGTCGGCGTAGCGCGACCGCGCATCGAATACGGCGCAACCGTCGTCTTCTTTCCGTTGTTCTGCGACCAGTCCACGAAGACGCGGCCGGTGCGTTTGGCCTTGGCCATCGTCGCGGTCACCCGGCTCGGATCGCGTTCTTCGAGCAGCGTCGCAACACGCTTGGCGACGGTGGACGCCCCGGCCGGTGTCAACGGTTTCTCCAGCGGGGGTTTCTCCAGCGGGACATACAGGTGAATACCCTTGCTACCGCTGGTGACGGGGAAGGCCGTGAATCCGATCTCGGCGATCATGTCCCTGATCTCGCAGGCGACCTCCGCGCATTGCGCCAGATCGACATCGTCACCCGGGTCCAGGTCGAAAACCATTCTCGTCGCCGGGCCCGGTGAGTCGCCGTCGAACCGCCACTGCGGGACGTGTGCCTCGATCGATGCCTGCTGGGCCAGCCAGGCCAGGTCCGCCGCCGTCGAGAAGAGGGGATACGTCACCACGCGATCGGAGTGCTGCATTCGCCGTCGATCCAGCCAATCGGGTGCCGAAGCCGCGAGGTTCTTCTCGAAGAACGACGGTTGCTCGACGCCGTTCGGCCACCTCTTGCGTGTCACAGCCCGGCCGGCCAGGTGCGGAAGCATAGCGGGAGCAATGGCGACGTAGTACTCGATCACCTGGCGTTTGGTGGTGCCCGTTTCCGGAAACAACACCTTGTCCAGATTGGTCACCGAGACCTTTCGGCCTGCGATGTCGAGCGTCGCCATCAGCCCAGGTTAGTTGCCGCCGGGGCGCACCGTGCTCCGGTTGTGTCAAGCTCGAAGGTATGGCAACGATCAGCGTCACCGTGCAGATGCCCGAAAATCCACAAGGTGCGTGGGACAAAGCGTCGGCGCTCGATCGCTTTCACGAGTGGATGACCATTCACGGAGGGTGGTGCAGTCCGCCGCCGAAGACCCTCGAAAAGGGCACCGAGGTGCAGTCGCTGGTGAGGGTCAAGGGATTCAAGAACACCATCTCCTGGACGTTCACCGAGTACCAGGAGCCGCAGCTCATCGAGATGGCCGGGCGGGGCAAAGGCGGCGTCAAGATTTCGCTGACCATCAACGTCCGCGAGCACTCCGAGGGCTCCGAGCTCACCCTCGACGCGTACTTCGGCGGCGGCGTTCTCTTCGGACCCGTCGGCAGCGTCGTCGCGCGCACACTGGACAGCGACGTCAAGCAGTCGGTCGCGAATCTCGCGGCGCTGCCCGCGTAGGTCCGGACTGAATCAACCTTCCCCGGCTTCCCGGGTACGCCGCAGCCACCAGAGTCCGGCGATGGGCAGGATGACAGGGATGAACAGGTACCCCTGGCCGAAGTGCGACCACACGGTGGCGTCCGGGAAATCCTGGGGCGCGATGTAGCTGAGCGCCCCGATGGCGAGCACCCCGACGAGTTCGATGATGCAGGAGACCGTCACGACGCGTCGCGAGGCCTCGGTGGCACGGGCGAGCCCGATGGTGGCGATGATGTACACCACCGCTGCCACCGCGGACAGGATGTACGCGAGCGGCGCAACCTCGAATCGGGTTGTCAGCTGCACGATCGACCGCGACGTCGCGGCGACGGCGAACACTGCGTAGACAGCGATGAGAAAGCGACCGAAACCGGTGCGCGTCGCTTGTTGCAGAGTGTCAGGCATATCCGGCCCATATCTGGCTGAGGCGCAGCACCATGGCCGCGAGGGTGGCGATGGCGACGAGCAGGACGGCGGTGCCGCCGCGGGAGCGATCGCCCAGCGACCACCAGGTGCCGATGGGCAGCAGTAACAGCAACCCGATCAGATATGAACCGAATGTGATCCGGTGGATATCGCGATCGCTGGTGAACATCATGACGAACCCGATGATGGCCTGTGCGAGCACGACTGCCTCGGTCGCCGAGATCGTCCAGAACAGGGCTCGGTCCGATCTGTTCTTCAGCAGAACCGGACTGTTTCTGGCGAGCTTGAGCAGAACCCACAGGCCGACGACAAGCGAGAGCGCATACAACAAGCCGGTGACGGCGCCGATCATCGATCCCTCTTACTGAGCGTGCGGACGGTGGGACACCACCCAAGAGTATCGGGGTGACGGCCCCCACAGCCGTGAGGCCTTCGAAACAGGGCGTTATTCCGACCGTGACCAATCGGAAATCGACGAGGCCTGTACTTGTTCCATGGCCGAGGAGGCCTGATCACACTCTTTCGCCGGTGGCCAACGTCAGTCCGCCGACTCCTCCATCGTTTTCACATCACAGGAGCATCCACCAGTGTCAGACATCGACAAGACCATCGCCGAGAACATCGCGAAGTCCCTCGGAGAGATCCCGCACCCGTCGCTCCCCAAGGGCAGCAACATCTACGGTTCCACCAAGATCTTTCCCGACTACAAGGCCGAGAACGGCGAAAGCTACTTCACGTTGGTGCACGGCATCGCCCACGAGTCCTCGGTGAGCTTCGTCGCAGTGCTCCAGGCGACGCGCGCGCTACGCAAGGGTTTCGAGTCCGCGATGTACTTCTACGGCCCCGGCGCAATCAATTGTCTTGCCACTCGGGGCTTTCCGACCACGGGTGACTCGGGTTTCCCCGGCGAGCAGAACATCAACGACTCGCTTGCGACGTTCATCTCCGAAGGTGGCACCGTCTTCTGCTGCCGGTTCGGTCTCGCACTGCACGGCGGACGCGAAGAGGACCTGATCGAGGGTGTGATTCCGGCGCACCCGCTCGACGTGCAGGATGCGCTGATTCACTACGCCCGCAAGGGCGCCATCATCAACTCGACCTACATGGTCTAGGAGAAGAGCCATGTCGGTCAGTACGCGTGTAGACCTGGCGTTGCTCGGAGTCCGCGGAACGCCACCGGTCAACAGAACGGCCGGCGCAGGGCCCAGCGACGACGGGCATATGCGAATCGACGGTCTGGGCGCAGCCATCCCGCGCAATCCGTCGAGTCCGTACGTCCTCGAAGGCGGCCGAGTTCTCCTCGACGGCAACGACATCGGCCTCGATGTCGAGCCCGTGGAACGGCCGCGGTTCTACGACCTCGAAACCGCTGACGGTATCGCCTACGAGAAGATCGCCAAGCTGCACGGATCGAGCGTCCTGGCCACGACTGTGGTGCAGACGTGCATCAGATACGACGCCGATCAGCGGTGCCGGTTCTGCTCGATCGAGGCATCGCTGGAGGCAGGGGACACCATCGCGGTCAAGACGCCGGCGCAGCTGGCCGAGGTCGCCGAGGCCGCGGTCCGGCTCGACGGTGTCACCCAGATGGTGATGACGACGGGGACATCCGCGGCGAAGGACCGAGGCGCCCGGCACCTCGCCCGGTGCGTCCGCGCGATCAAAGCGGTGGTCCCGAATCTACCGATCCAGGTTCAGTGCGAACCTCCCGGTGACCTGGAGACGATCACCGAGCTGTTCGACGCGGGGGCCGAGTCGATCGGGATTCACGTCGAATCGCTCGACGACGATGTTCGGCGGGCCTGGATGCCGGGTAAGGCGTCCGTGCCGCTGACCGAGTACCGCGCAGCGTGGGCGGAAGCGGTGCGGGTGTTCGGACGCAACCAGGTTTCCACCTATCTGCTGGTCGGGCTCGGTGAGGATCCCGACGAATTGGTATCGGGTGCAGTGGAACTGATCGAAATGGGCGTCTATCCCTTCATCGTGCCCTTCCGCCCGCTCGGCGGAACTCTCGCCGTCGAGGTCGACCGGGCAATCGCACCGCCGTCGAGCGTGCTCGAGAATGTCACGCGCCGCGTCGCGAAGGAACTGCAGGCGGCGTCGATGCTCGGCTCCGACCAGAACGCGGGATGCGCGGCCTGCGGAGCCTGCAGTGTCCTGCAGAATGCAGGAGGTTGATTTCGTGTACGCCACGGACCTGGCAGGACTCTCGGGCACAGTCACGACGGTGCAGCCGCAGTTTCTCGTTCAACCCTGTTCGGATGCAGAGCAATTGAACCACTACCGGGCTCTGCGGCGCGATGTCTTCGTCGCCGAACAGGGTCTGTTCGCAGGCACCGACCACGATGATGTCGACGACGACCCGCGCTGCATCGTGCTGACAGCCAACGCTCCCGACGGTACCCTGCTCGGCGGCGTTCGACTCGCTCCCCGTACCGACATCGATCTCGGCTGGTGGGCGGGAAGCCGCCTCGTGGTCTCCGGTGCGGCGCGAACGTCCGGGGTCGGACCCGCCCTGGTCCGCGCGGCATGTGCGTATGCAGAAAGCCAGGGCGTCTTGCGTTTCGATGCCGTGGTGCAGAAGCGGCACGAATCGCTGTTCGCCGCATTGGGGTGGGTCCGGCGCGAGGACGTTCAGGTGGCAGGGGCACCACACGTGTCCATGTGGTGGCCGATCGACCGGATCGACCGGCTGGTCTCATCGACCAAAGCGATGCTGGCTAGCGTGCTGGCGCCGTTGAAGGCTGCACCACTCGGACTCGGTCCGAAAGGCTTTCGCGGCGACGACGGTGTTCCGGTCCCCGGCAGCGATGTCATCGCCGCGTGCGACGCCATCATCCCCTCGATGGTCGACCGCGACCCCGAATGGGCTGGATGGTGTGCCGCACTGGTGAATCTGAACGACCTCTCCGCCATGGGCGCCCACGCCGTCGGCATGCTCGACTCGGTGGGTGCGCCCACCCGATCCAGGCTGACTCGCATCATCAGGGGGCTGGCAGCAGCGTCCACCGCGTGGCAGGTACCGGTGCTGGGTGGTCACACCCAGGTGGGCGTGCCGTCCGCGCTGTCGGTCACGGCGCTGGGCCGCAGTGCCGCACCCATTCGGGCCGGTGGTGCATCCAGTGGTGACCGACTGACTCTCACCGTCGACATCGAAGGTCGTTGGCGCCGAGGCTATCACGGTCAGCAATGGGACTCGTCCTCGCGGCGCAACTCCGCAGAACTCACCACGATGGCATCGTTCGTTGCTCGCACTGCACCTCGGGCGGCGAAGGATGTCAGCATGGCAGGTTTGGCCGGGACGGTCGGAATGTTGGCCGAGGCCTGCGGAACCGGGGCCGTTCTCGACGTGGCATCCATACCGAAGCCCGACTGCGCATCCATGGGTGAATGGGTCACATGCTTTCCCGGGTTCGCGATGATCACCGCGGACCGTCCCGGCGCCCCACTCGCCGCGTCGGGACCAGCAGTATCCGCAGCATGCGGAGAACTCACCGACCATCCGGGCGTCGCACTGCGATGGCCCGACGGAATCACCACTCGCGCGGTCACGTCCACCGTGACCGGATTGGGAGAAGCATGAACGACGTGACCATCTCCGTGGCCGCAGCCGAGTTCGGCCGCGACATGGAACAGGGCTACCGCACCATAGCCGCACTGCTCGAGGAATCACGCAATCGAGGAAGCCAACTGCTCGTGCTCCCGGAGGCCTGCCTCGGCGGATACCTCCCCAGCCTCGGCGGCGGAGACGAATCCGAACCCGCGCGTCGGCGCCGGCTCGAAAGCCTGCCGCCTGCACTCGAACTCGACGGCCCCGAGCTGAAGCGCGTCGCCGACATGGCCGGTGACATGGTTGTGACGCTGGGGTTCTGTGAGAAGGCCGGTGATACGCGGTACAACGCTGCCGTAACGCTCCACGGCGACGGCATCCTCGGCTCGTACCGGAAGGTGCACCAGCCGCTCGGAGAAAACCTCTGCTACGACGCCGGTGACAGCTACGCAGCATTCGACACTCCGGTCGGACGAATGGGTATGCAGATCTGCTACGACAAGGGATTCCCCGAGGCTGCACGAGAACTCGCCCTCGACGGTGCAGAGATCATCACCTCCATCTCGGCGTGGCCGACCGCCCGCACGGCCACGGTGTCCAATATGGAGGACGACCGTTGGAAGCAACGGTTCGACATCTACGACCGAGCCCGCGCGCTGGAGAACCAGGTGATCTGGGTGGCCGCGAACCAGGCCGGCACCTTCGGCTCGTTGCGGTTCGTGTGCAGCGCGAAGATCGTCGGACCGGGTGGCGAGATTCTCGCGGGAACCGGAGTCGAACCCGGGCTCGCCACGGCGACCGTAGACGTGGCCGAACTCATCGGTGCCGCTCGCGGCGGCGGTATGTACAACCTGCGCGACCGTCGGCCATCGGTGTACCGCACCATCACGAAGGAGCCGGCCCATGCCTGAGATGAAGTTCGTCGTTCAGTGGCCCGATGGTCGCGAGCAGTCCTGCTACTCCCCGTCGCTGGTGATGCACGACTATCTCGAACCGGGAGCCGAGTACACCGTGGAAGACTTTCTCGCACGCGCCTCCACAGCGCTGACCGTGGCCAGTGACCGAGTGCTGGAGAAGTTCGGAATGCGTTGCACGTCAGCAGCGCAACAAATGGAAGAGATCGCCGCTACCGGCGCCGCCTTCCGCACCGGCGCAGTCCGGGTAGTGAGCATGTCGGGAGCTGAACTGTTATGACCGCCAATCACACCGTCATCGTGATCGGGGGCGGACAAGCGGGCCTGTCGATCAGTTGGCACCTCACTCAGCGCGGAGTCGAACACGTTGTGTTGGAACGTGACACGATTGCACACGAGTGGAAGGACTCTCGCTGGGACAACTTCACCCTGGTCACCCCGAACTGGCAGTGCTCGCTTCCGGGCTTTTCCTACGACGGCGACGACCCGGACGGGTTCATGAAACGCGACGAGGTCTACGAGTTCGTGTTGCGGTATGCGCAGAGCTTCGATGCGCCCGTGCGGGAGCATGTTTCGGTGCTCGCTGCTCGCCGCGGGCAACCCCGATTCGGCGATCCCGACGAGGCAGCTGGATTCGATCTCGACACGACCGCCGGGCCGATGCACGCCGAACACATCGTGGTGGCGATCGGGGGATATCACATTCCGACCATTCCTCGCTTCGCGGAGAAACTACCGCCGAGCATCACGCAGATCCACTCCTCGCAATACCGCGGTTCGCACCAGTTTCCGGATGGTGACGTGCTGGTGGTCGGCACCGGCCAATCCGGCGCACAGATCGCCGAGGACTTGCACGTGGATGGTCGAGGAGTGCACCTGGTTGCGGGAACTGCGCCGCGCGTGGCGCGGTTCTACCGTGGCCGTGACTGTGTCGCCTGGTTGCACGACATGGGGACCTATGATGTTCCCATCGAAAACCAACCCGGTGGCGTCGGCAAACGCGAGAACACCAACCACTACGTGACCGGTCGCGACGGTGGCCGAGACATCGACCTGCGCGCGTTCGCCACCGAGGGGATGCGCCTGTACGGGCGCCTGATGGGCGTCGACGACGGTACGTTGCGGTTCGCGCCGACTCTCGAAGCTTCCCTCGACTCGGCCGATGCCGTCGCGGAGTCGATCAAGGACAGCATCGACGCCTACATCGAACGCGAAGGTATCTCGGCACCTACCGAAGCGCGCTACGTTCCGGTGTGGCGGCCCGAGACGGAAACCACCGAACTCGATCTCGCCGACGCCGGAATCACCGCGGTGGTGTGGTCGGTCGGCTTCCGGACCGACTACTCGTGGCTCGAGGTCGGAGCCTTCGACGGCCAGGGACACCCGACGCACAATCGTGGTGTGACAGCGGTGCCCGGCCTGTACTTCCTGGGCTTGCCCTGGCAACACACCTGGGGTTCGGGGCGTTTCGCGTCCGTTGCCCGGGACGCGGAGTTCTTGGCCGATGCCATCGGGCTCGAGATCAGTGCGGCGCAGCCGGAAAGGTCTACGGTATAGGACTGTGGCTGTGGTTCGGATAGGTGCGCTCGCCGCGCATTTCGGTCGAGACGTCGACCGCGCGGTACTCAAGATCACGACGATCATCGAGGGTGCGAAGCGGGACGGTATCGACCTGCTCGTGCTGCCCGACGCGTCGCTGGGTGGGTACATCGACAGTTTGCGGAACCCCGATGTTTCGGAGCTGCCTCCGACTCTCGACGTGGATGGCCCGGAGATCACTGCGATCCGGCTCGCCGCAGGTGCGATGACCGTATGCATCGGATACACCGAACTGTCGAACGGGCTGCGCTACAACGCGGCTGCCTGCGTCACCGGTGACGGTGTGTTGGGTAGTCACCGGAAGGTCCACCAGCCGCTGGGGGAATCTCTGGCCTACGCCGCCGGTGACCGGTTCGATGCCTTCGACACTCCGGTGGGCCGCATGGGGATGTTGATCGACTACGACAAGACCTTCCCCGAATCCGCACGCACGTTGGCGCTGGACGGCGCGCGTGTCATCGCCGCGTTGTCGGCGTGGCCCGCGAGTATCACCGATCGCGCGTCCAGCCTGCCGAACGATCGTCAGTCGAGACTGTTCGACCTGTACGACGCAGCTCGTGCCGCGGAGAATCAGGTGGTCCTCGTCTCGTCCAACCAGACCGGCACCATGGGTTCACTTCGATTCCTGGGCCAGGCGAAGATCGTCGGTCCGGGTGGAGATGTGCTGGCGAAGACATGGTCCAAAGGCGGTCTGGCCGTGTGCGACATCGACATCGACGCCGAGGTCGACCGCGCCAGGCGGGTCCTGTACCACTTGCAGGAGCGTCGGGTGGACAGCTACCCGAACCTGCTGGAGAAGGAACTGCAATGACCGTGGAGTCGCTGCACGTTGCCCTGCTGACGTATTCGTCGAAGCCGCGTGGTGGGGTGGTGCATACCCTGCATCTGGCGGAGGCGCTGGCACGCGCTGGTGCCGAGGTCACGGTGTTCTCGCTCGGTCGGGGTGGGGACGATGCGTTCTTCCGTCCGGTGGATGACGCGGTGACGGTGGAGATGGTGCCGTTCGAGTCGCGGGTGGACGAGAGCGTGGGCGAGCGGATCGTTCGATCCATAGATGTTCTGGGCGAGGCGTTCTCGCGAGCTGGTCGTTTCGACATCGTCCACGCCCAGGATTGCATCTCGGCGAATGCGGTCGGCAGGTGCATCCGAACGATTCACCACCTCGACGAGTTCACGACGCCGGAGCTCGCGGTCTGCCACGAGCGCGCCGTCACCGAGCCCTATGCTCGGATCTGCGTCTCGGCAGCGGTGGCGGAGGAGGTTTGTCGAGGGTGGGGTCTGAATCCGACCGTCATCCCCAACGGCGTCGAGTCGGCGCGTTTCGAGGCTGCTTCCGTGGGCGGTGGTGACCGATGGCGCCGGAAGTTCGGACAGTACGTGCTGGCTGTCGGCGGTATCGAGCCACGCAAAGGTTCGATCGATCTGCTCGAGGCGTTCGCGTTGCTGAACACGCCGGAGCTGGCGTTGGTCTTCGCGGGTGGAGAGACTCTGTTCGACTACCGTGACTATCGGTGTCAGTTCGACAGGCGCGCAGCAGAACTCGGCATCGAACCGATCGTGCTCGGAACGGTCGACAATGACGATCTACCGTTCCTGCTGGCGCAGGCGTCGGTGCTGCCGTTCTTCTCGACCAAGGAAGGCTTCGGGCTCGCGGCGATGGAGGCGCTCGCTGCCGGGACGCCCGTGGTCGCGCGCGATCTGCCTGTGCTCCGTGAGGTCTTCGGCGAGACGGTCGCCTATGCAGCCGACCATGTAGGCATGTCGCGGAGCTTGGCGGCCGCCCTGGATCGGCGACACGACGGCGCCGCCGGCCGTGCGCTGGCGCGGAGTCTCACCTGGGACGCAGCCGCACAGCGCCACTTGGAGTTCTACCGTTCCGTGGGCTGATCCCGCTGGCGATGGTCCTTGTTGCGGCGCAGGGCATGCGGTCTGAGTTTGTGGAACCCTCTAACTCGCATCGAACGTAGCGCTTTGAGGTAGAACTCGGAGTCGTCCTCCAGCGCCTCGGCCATGGTGCTGTCCATCAGTATTGTTCCCGGATACGCCGAACTGGTCAGCCTCGCAGCCATATTGACCACCGATCCGTACAGGTCGCCGTATCGAGCGAGGACTGGACCCCAGGCGAGACCCACGCGGAGCTCGGGCATGTCCTCCTTGGCGGCGAACGCGTCCTGCAGGTCCAAGGCGATGTGGGCGGCATCCTCGGGGGTCTGGGCGCTGAACATCACCTCGTCGCCCACGTTCTTGATGATCGATCCACGGCCACGAGCGATGATGTCCGATGCCGCCGACTCGAATTCTTCGAGGAGGGCGGTGAGTTCCTCGATTGCCAATCTGCGAGTGAGGCTCGTATAACCGACCATGTCCGCGAAACCGACGGCCAGCGTGGGACTGGTGGTTTCCTCGTTCGGGTCGGCAATGGAACGGCCTGCCGTTGCGGCGAGGTGCCTGCGCCAAGTGTACGACTGCAGCGCTTCGAGCGTCGGGACGGTTTGTGCGGCAATGGCTCTGGCATCACGTCGAATGGATTCGAGGTCTGCGCCCTCGGCGCCCTCGCTCACTCGGTCGTGAATGTGAGTGTTGACGACCCCGACCTGCCACTCGGTCAGCCGCGACATCGTCTGCCCGAGAGTTCGGGCGATCGCGACCTCCATCTCCGGTCTGATCACGTTCTGCTCGGTGAGGCCGGTGATCATCCTCAGGGCATCGAGATCGGCGTCGGTGTAGGCGAGCGCATCGGGGTCGGTATTGATCGGGAAGCCCATGGCGATCCAAAGTTGCTGCACTCGTTCGCGTGCCAACCCTGATTTGGCCACGATCTCCGCACGGGTGTACTTGGGCCGTCCACCGAGGAGGTTGCTCTCGATCTCGGCTTGTACGACAGAGCTGATGTCGTGCTCAGGCATGTCCCAACGTTCTGTCGAAGAATGATCTGACGTCGTCGATGTAGTTGTCGATCTTCTCTGGCACCCAGTCTGCAGTGGAGATGGGTTCACCGACGGTGACCTTGACGGTACCGGAATGCGCGATGAAGTCTCTTTTCCACATTACGTCGCCGGCGTTGTGAATGACGATGGGCACGATCGGTACCCCCGCCTGCATCGCCAGGTGGAAGCCGCCCTTCTTGAACCGGCCGAGTCGCGAGGTCGGCATCCGCGTGCCCTCGGGGGCGATCGCGACCGAAATGCCCGAGTGCAGCTTCTCGATCGCGGGGCGCAGCGCTTCTCGAGCCTGCGCGGGATCGCCTCGGTCGATATAGGCGACGTCGAAGATCTTCCCGAGGAGGGCGAACCGAGGGTCGTGTTCGAGTTCGCGCTTGGCGACGGCGGTGATGTCACGTCGCAGAATCGAGGCGACGATGACGGAATCCGCGCTGCTCTGGTGGTTGAACATGAAGACGGCAGGCCGCGCGGACCACGCGTTCTCGGTCCCTGTCACGTCCAGATCGATGCCGGCGATCGTCAGGGCGATGTCCGGGGCGATGGAGGAGGTGATGTTGGCGCCCGTTCGGCGGCTGCGGGTCAGCAGCCCGAGCCCGAGGCCGAATCCGGCGCTGGCGAGGACGGAGCCGAGCGCAGCCGTGCTGCGCACCGCCGAGGTGATGTCGGTGCCGCGCTTGGGCCGCTCGAGCTGCAGTGTCTGCCAGCCCACCTTGGCGGCGTGGCGGGAGAGTGCATCGTCGGGATTGACTGCAAGGGGGTGCCCGACGGATTCGAGGAGGGGCACGTCCTCGCCGCCGTTGGAATAGCCGAAGCAGACGGCCAGGTCGAGACCTTCGCGGTCGGCGTAGTCGATGACGGCCTGGGCCTTGCGCGGGCCCCACAGTGAGCTGCCGACGAGTTCACCGGTGAGCACACCTTCGACGACCACCGGTGTGGTGCAAAGCAAGTCGTCGAACATCAGGTCTTCCTGCGCCGGGATCGCCTGGTACGGGGTGGCCGAGGTCGCAATCACGAGTCGGTGACCGGCGCGGCGGTGGGCTTCGACGAGGATGCGTGCCTGCGGGTAGATCATCGACGCGATCTCGTTGCGGAAGAGGGTGTAGGCCTGATCCATCAGATCGGATTCGAGGCGCCCCTCCAATCCCCTGACGGCTTTGCCCATCAAGTTGTCGACGGGTGAATTTCGCATGCGCATCTCGACCACGGCGCTGGAGATCTCCCACAGCTCTCGGACCGTCACATCGAGCGTCTTGAGCCGTTCGAGAAAGACGGCTTTGGCGGAGAACCCATCGATGAGTGTGCCGTCGAAGTCGAAGAATGCAGTGATGTCCGGTCCGGTGGGTGCGGCTGCGATCGCATCCAGTTGGTGTTGCAGGTCGATCATCAGGCGTCGTCCTCGTGATCGTCGTTGCTGGTTGCCTTGCTGGGCACGGTCAGCGGGTCCACCTCGTCGAGCATGCAGTGTGCCATGTCGCGAATCAGTCTTGCCTTCCTCGCCCACTCGTTGATCTCCTGGGCGAAGTCGCGGCGGCGCTGCGCGAGATTGTCACTACTCGGATCGACGAGGTTTCGATTCTCGGCCAATTGCAGTGCAGTGTCGAATAATTCGCCCGAGATGGACTCGCTGTGGTCCAGTTGCTGACGGAGGCGTCTGGCTTGCGCGGCGCCGAGGCACTGCGCGACGAACGCAGGTTTGTCGAAAGGTGAGTCCACCGGCTGCATCATCAGCTGGTCGGCCACCACCTGGTACGCCTCCAGAATCGGTTGCAGAACGCGGTGCGCGAGATGCAGGTCCTGTGACTGTAGCTGCCGGGTGGCGTATTCGGGGTCGGCGAGATTGGTGCGCCAATCGGGATCGATCAGGGAGAACTCGTCCTCGAGCCGGCTACCGAAGTCGTTCTTGTCACCGAAGAAGAACTCGAATTTGAGCAGGTCACGGAGCTGGAGTGCGGACTGCCACATGGACTCCGGGGTGGACTCCGCGCTCTGGTCGCGATGGGGCAGTACGACGAGTTCGCCGATCGCACGCATGACGAAGTAGTGGATGGCGCTGTTGCGGAAGAACGCCGCCACCAGATGCTTGTCCTGGGCGAGGTAGAAGACCGGTTCGGGTCCCTCGTCGAAACGCTTGACGACGCCTGCATTGACCTGGGCGATCACAGCGGAGCGCACGACGTCGACCTCGCTGATGTCGCAACCGCCCGCCGTAGGCAACCCACGCTTGTTGATGTAGCGCGCCAGTGGGGAGATGATCGCCCACATCTCGTGCACGTTCAGGGCGCGGTCCTCGATACCGAGCAGCGCCATCGTGACGAGGGCGGCGGGGGTGACCGGGGTGGTGTTGTTGATGGCGTGCGCGACGGTGATCGCGATCTTCTGCACTGCAACCCGCTTGTCGGGATTGTCCTCGACGACCGACTTGACGGAGATCGGTTCACCGAATGTGAGGAAGACATTTCCGCGAAGCTTGCCCTGCGCGCGAATGTAGCCGATGAGCATCCGAATGCCCTCGGCCTGTTTCTGCGCGCCGTGCGACTCCGCGGCCATGGCGCCGACCTCGTGCAGGCGGTCGTAGGTGATGGACGTCGGGACGAGATATACGTCCTCGGCGTCGCTGTTCTCCAACGCGTCGACGAGGTACGACAGCAGTCCGAAACGCGGGGGGCGCAGCTTGCCGGTGCGACTGCGGCCGCCCTCGATGTACCACTCCAGGTTGAAGCGCTTGCTGAGCAGGAAGCTCATGTACTGCCGCAGCGTCCACTTGTAGATCTCGTCCGAGAACTTGCGTTGGATCAGCACCACGCCGCTGCGTTTGGCGATGGGGCCGAGCGGCCAGAAGCCGACGTTGATTCCGCCCATCACATGGTTGAGAGGGAGGCCCTCGGTCAACAGCGCAGGCCGCAGCACCAGCGGGTCCAGATAGGAACGGTGATTGGGCAGGAACACCAGCGGATAGTTCTTGTTGAGTTCGCGAACCTTCTGCAGCTGGGTTCGATCGACGTCGACGTGGTAGGCGCGAGAGAAGTAGGCGCCGAGCGTGCCCCACATCTCGACGGCGCGGCGCGTCTCGGTGGCGACCATTTCGTGCAGGATCCCGTGCACGCGACGCTCGACCTCGGGTACGTCCTCGCCGACCTGCTCGGCGAGTTCCGCCATACCGTCGCGAAATTTCTTCTGATCCGTCATGTCCTCGACGACGAAGCGAGGAATCTTGTACTCGGACCCGATCACGTCGCGTTCTGCGCGATCGAGCGCCAAGCTCGCCTGCCGGTGAATGAACGAGGAAAGGGAGTTGGCCCCGGCGCGATCGAACCGACTCTCGAGGTCGCGGAGTGTGGCCGGTTCGCCGACGAGGACCGCCGAGTGCTCGGGATCGTCGTTCTGGACCCACCGTTGCCACGCTTTCGTCGGCATCGAGTTGCCGCGCGGCGCGAGCAAGCGCCGCACGATGCCGCCGCGCTTGCGCTGAGTGAGCGTCACCCGCAGCGGAATCAGCAGCGGATCCTCGGCGAGACCGCGGACATGATCGGCGAGTTGAAGCGAGGCTTCACCGGAGAGCACAACGGACGGTGGTCGTAGCTCACCGTCGGGTGTCGTCGCATCGATCCATTGGTTCAGTGCCTGCACTTCGAGGGTCGACGCAGCGTCGAGCAAATACACCTGCTGTCCGTTGTCCGTGGTCTGCGCATTCGAATCGACGTGATACATCGAGCCCTCCCGTTCACGTACCCGTCCGACAGGCACGGGAGTCAGGCTACTTGTGCAGCACGACCGATATACGAGTTTCACATCCGTTATCCCACACCGATCGGGCGAGGTGCCTCACATAAAAGTGAGCGCGAAGTAGTGACTGGTGCCTCACATGTAGTGAGCGCATGGAGGCTTGCGTTACTTCGTTTTGGCCAATCGGTCGATTGACGGTTGCAATGCTTCCAGATCG
>Ga0208332_100010_pt1 | contig 133952 bp, 130 predicted proteins | sample DeeseametaMP1493_FD_184186 | JGI IMG/M metagenome (GOLD analysis project Ga0208332, IMG submission 184186) | Marine microbial communities from the Deep Pacific Ocean - MP1493 (SPAdes) | ecosystem: Environmental > Aquatic > Marine > Oceanic | place: South of Fiji, South Pacific Ocean | collected...
CATCTTCTCGAGTTCAGCTTCTCCCCGCAGCTCGAGAAGATGTACAAGGCGTCGGGACAGTTCATCCCCACCTCCAAGCGCATCCTCGAACTCAACCCGAATCATGAGTTGGTGACGGGGCTGAAGAAGGCGCGCGAGGATCGCAGCGAGGATGCCTCGCTGGCCGAGACAGCCGAATTGCTCTATGCAACTGCTCTTCTCGCCGAGGGCACCGAGCTCAAGGATCCAGCGAAGTTCTCGCGCCTGCTCGCGGATCGGCTGACCAGGACCGTGTAGGCAGCTTCGCTGCATGTGCGTGGAAATACATAGTGGGGCACGTATTTCCGCTCACATGCGCCGGAGGCGCACAACGAGAAGGAGTGCAACAATGACCGAACCAGTGCTGGTCGAACGCCGGGGCGACGTCGTCGTGTGGACGTTGAACAACCCAGAGGCCCGCAATCCGATCTCCGAGGCCGAGACCATAGACGCGCTCGAAGCGGCTGTGGCCGAGGTCGATCGAGACGACAGCGTGCGGGTCGCCGTACTGACCGGCGCTGGTTCGGCATTCTCCTCCGGGGGCAATGTCAAGCACATGCGCGACAAAGAGGGCATGTTCGCCGGCACCCCCGCCGAACTGAGAGAGGGTTATCGACGCGGCATCCAACGCATCCCGAAAGCCCTGTACCACTGCGCAGTTCCGACCATCGCTGCGGTCAACGGTCCGGCCGTCGGCGCGGGCTGCGACCTGGCGCTGATGTGCGATCTTCGCATCGCCTCGACGACGGCGAAGTTCGCCGAGAGCTTCGTCAAGGTCGGCATCATTCCCGGCGACGGTGGCGCGTGGCTACTCCCTCGGGCAGTCGGCATGGCGCGAGCGAGTGAGATGGCATTCACCGGCGAAGCGATCGACGCGGCGACAGCCCTGGAGTGGGGTCTGGTCTCACAGGTCGTCGAACCGAGCGAGCTGCTCGGCGCGGCACACACATTGGCGTCGAGAGTCGCCGCGAACCCGCCGCAGGTGCTGCGGATGACCAAGAAGCTGCTGCGCGAGGGCCAGCACCAGTCTCTGGAGAGCCTGCTGGAGCTGTCCGCGGCGTACCAGGCGATCGCGCACACCACCTCCGACCACACCGAGGCCGTCGACGCGATGCTGGCGAAACGAAGCCCCGAGTTCGGCGGGCGCTGACAGGCGCTGACGCACATGTGAGCGGAAATACGTGCCCCACTATGCATTTCCACTCACATGCGGCGAAGCCGCCTCACCGACCCGTGAACTTCGGCTTCCGCTTCTCGTTCCGCGCCCGCCGAGCTTCCTTCATGTCCTCACTCGTCCAGGCCGCACCGAAGGCCGACCACTGCTCCGGCGTCGGCTCGTCGCGGGTGCCGTCGTCGTTGAAGACGAGTTTGAGGTGCCGCAGCGCGAGCGGCGCAAGTTCGGTGATCGAGGACGCCCATTGCTGCGCGATCGCCAGATCGCCGCGCTTGTTGGCCAGGCCGCTGGCGTAGGCCCGGTCGGCGTCGAGCCGCTCGCCGCCCAGCAGGATGGTGCGGGCGACGCTCCCGCCCGCAAGGGACGCGAGCCGCTTGATGGTCCAGTTGTTGACGGCGATGCCCAGGCGGGTCGACGGGATTTCGAAAAATGCGCCATCGGCGACGACGCGTAGGTCGCTGGCGATGGCAAGTTGGGTTCCGGCCCCGACAGCCGGGCCGTTGACGGCTGCGACGACGGGGATGGGAGCCGCCTCGATGGCCCTGAGCATGGACTCGAGCGCCTCGGGGAACTCCTCCGGGAACTGATCCCCCTCGAGGTCCGCGCCGGCGCAGAAGCTCGAGCCCTGCCCGGTGATCACGATGACGCGCGCGTCGGCGGCGACTGCACTGACGATCGCGTCGCGCAGCGCGACGCACAGCGCCGTGTCGAGAGCGTTGCGACGTTCGGGTCGCTGTAGTTCCAAGGTCACGACGTCGCCGTCACGGGTCTGTTCGATCATGTCGCTAGAGGTTACCCATCGCCCAGCGCACCGCAGTCCCGCGGGCTGATGTACTGGTGGATGTGATCTTCACTGATGTGGCAGTAATCGGTGCCGGGCAGGCAGGCCTGTCGGCCGGCTATCACCTCCGGAAGGCTGGGCGCTCTCCCGGCGACGGGTTCGTGATGCTCGACCGGTCCCCCGGCCCGGGCGGTGCCTGGCAGTACCGGTGGCCGTCACTGACGCTGAGGACGGTCAACGGCGTTCACGATCTACCCGGGATGGCGTTCGCCGACACCCTCACGGGCGCTTCTCCCGACAAAGTCACCGCTGCCGAGGCCGTGCCGCGCTACTACCGCGCGTACGAGGAAAAGTTCGACCTACAGGTCCAGCGCCCGGTGACGGTCACCGTGGTGTGTGACCGCGAGCCGAGGTTTCGGGTGGAGGCGGGCGAGACCGTCCTCTCAGCACGCGGACTGATCAACGCGACGGGGACCTGGGAGAAGCCGTTCATCCCGCACTACCAGGGCGCCGAGACGTTCCGCGGGCAACAACTGCACACCAAGGACTATTCGACGCCGGACGCGTTCACCGGCAAGCACGTCGTTGTCGTCGGCGGCGGCATCTCCGCTGTGCAGCTGCTCGACGAGATCTCCCAGGTCACCTCGACCACGTGGGTCACCCGTCGCGAACCCGTCTTTCGCGATTCCGAGTTCGGGCCCGAGGCCGGCCGCGCTGCCGTCGCGATGGTCGAGGAGCGTGTTCGGAGTGGGTTGCCGCCGGGTTCGGTCGTATCGGTCACCGGATTGTTGCTGACCGACTCGTTGCGGGCCGCGCGCGATCGCGGTGCATTGCAGCGGCTGCCGATGTTCTCGCACATCGTCCCGGACGGCGTCGCCTGGGCCGACGGATCGACAGTGCGCGCCGATGTGATCCTGTGGGCGACGGGGTTTCGGAGCGCGCTCGATCACTTGGCGCCGCTGCGCCTGCGCGGACACGGCGGCGGCATCGTCATGGACGGAAGGCTCGCGACTCGGGTGGCGGCGGACCACCGCGTGCACCTGCTCGGGTACGGGCCGTCGGCGAGCACGATCGGCGCCAACCGCGCTGGGCGGGCGGCAGTGAGCGAGCTGCTGGAAACCCTGAGGATCCGGTAACGATTTCAAGCATTTCGCCCAATCCTGCACCCGGTGTCGGTTACCTTTCTTGATATCTCCTACACATGAGATGGCCTGCCGTGGACGCGTTGCCTCGCAGGGTGATGCGCTGCGCGAGCGCTGTTCTCGCCACACGAGGAACAAGGAAGTTCGCTCATGGGAAAGCTCGACGGAAAAGTTGCATTCATCACCGGAGCCGCGCGCGGACAGGGACGCAGTCACGCCCTGAAATTGGCGCAGGAAGGTGCCGACATCATCGCCGTCGATCTGTGCCGACAGGTCGACAGCGTCGTCTACCCGCTCGCCACCGAGGCCGATCTCGCCGAAACGGTAGCGCAGGTCGAAGCGCTCGACCGCCGGATCGTTGCCTCGACGGCCGACGTACGCGACACCGCCCAGCTGACGAAGGCCGTCGACGACGGGGTGGCCGAACTCGGCCGTCTCGACATCGTCCTCGCCAACGCAGGCATCGCGAGTTTCGCACCGATCGAGGAACTCACCGACGAGGCCTGGGACGACATGATCGGCATCAACCTCACGGGTGTGTTCAAGACGGTGCGCGCCGCAGCGCCCCATCTCAAGGCCGGCGGCCGAGGCGGTGCCATCGTCCTGACCAGTTCGACGGCAGGCATCAAGGGACTGGCGAACCTGGCGCACTACGTGGCCGCCAAACACGGCGTCGTCGGATTGGTCAAGACGCTGGCAAACGAACTGGCGCCGTTCTCGATTCGGGTGAACTCTGTTCATCCCACCGCCGTCGATACCGATATGATCCACAACACCGCGACCTACTCGATGTTCATGCCGGACAAGCCGAGTCCCACCCGCGCGGACGCCGCCGAGGCGTTCAAGACACTCAACGCGCTTCCCATCGAATGGGTCGAGTCCATCGACATCTCCAACGCCATCGCGTTCCTGGTCTCCGACGAGGCCCGGTACATCACCGGCGTGCAGCTACCCGTCGACGCAGGTTCGGTGATCAAATGACCGTCGACACGCTTCCCGCCTGCTGCACCAACACATGACAGCGGTGCTGTCGATCGCCGACGTGCGCCGTCGGGTCGCGGCTCGCGTCGTCGGTAGGGATCGCGAACTCGACCTATTACTGGCGGCGGTCGCAGCCGGGCGGGACCTGCTGATCGAGGGTCCGCCGGGCACCAGCAAGAGCACGCTGCTCGGGGCCATCACCGCCGAGTGGGGTATTCCCATGCTCTTCGTCGAAGGAAACGCCGATCTCACTCCGGCTCGTATCGTCGGGCATCACAACCCTTCTCGCGTGCTTCGGGAGGATTACAGCGAGGACAACTTCGTCCCGGGGCCCCTAGTCGAGGCGATGCGCAGCGGCGGATTTCTGTACGTCGAAGAGTTCAACCGCGCCCCCGAGGACACGTTGAACACGCTGTTGACCGCTATGGCCGAGCGGCGCATCGCGATACCCCGCGTCGGGACGGTGACGGCCGCGCCGACCTTTCGAGTGATCGCGTCGATGAACCCATACGACAACGTCGGCACCAGCCGGTTGTCCACCAGCGTGCACGACCGGCTGTGCCGCCTCGCCGTCGGCTATCAGGATGCCGCAGCCGAACGGGGCATCGTCGCGCTTCGAACCGAATCGGACTCGGCGCGGGTGATCGCCGATGCGGTCGCGATCACGCGGGCCACTCGCGAACACGAGGACATCACCCAAGGCAGCAGCGTTCGCGGCGCAATAGACCTCACTCTGGTGGCCGGCCGGCTCGCCGAACTACGCGAGGTCACCATCCCCGTCGTCGCCGATATCGACCCTCCGCGCGATCTTCCCGAGGATTACCGACGGGTGATGCTCGACGCCGTGCTCGTCGCCCTGTCCGGGCGCATCCACGTCGACGAGACGTCCGATGCCACCCCCGAGCGGATCCTGCACGAGATCTGGGAGGACCACTTCGTCCTTCGACCGGCCGCCGCTGCGCCTGGTTGAAGAGCCGTCGTCGCCGATTCTCCGGTCCGAAAGCCGGGCAGCACGACGGCGTCGCGCACGCTGAAACCGTTGCGCCGCAGACCCAAGACACTCACCGAAGCACCCATCCTGTTCGAGCCGGGTGGCGGTGGTTCGGTTCTGATCGGCGGCGACCGCAGCAGGTCCGGCCCGGCAGGTGGCGAGCACAATCCGTCGGCAACCGGGTTCACCGAGGAGAGCGCCGCGGTGATCTCGCTCCGTGATACCGCCGAGGAGGATTCGGCAGCCGACGCCGCCACACGGGCCCGCGCCCGGGCGATCGCAGCGCGCATGGCACTACGGCGACCCCGCCGCGATCCCCGGGCACGCCGCGGTGTCGGCGCCCTGACCTCCCTGCGATACCGAGACGGATCCGACGAGATCGACTTGGACCGGACCATCGACGTGCTCGCGGCCAACCCGATGCCCGAGGACGCCGACATCGTCGTACGCGAACGTGTCCTGAGCAAGAGGTCCGTGGTACTCGTCGTCGACATCTCAGGGTCGATGAAAGGTGAACGCGTCCGCACTGCGGCAGCGGCCGTCGGCGCACTCGCGGGGGGACTTGACCGCGACGATCTCGCGGTTCTCGCCTTCTGGTCGGATGCTGCGGTTCTGGCCCACTTCGGCGACTCGACGACCCCGCTCGCACTTCTCGACACGGTGCTGAGCATCCCCGCGCGCGGGTTGACCAACGTGCACTTCGCCCTCGACACGGCCGCGGGCCTACTGCGCGGGGTGTCCTCGCCTGATCGACGGGTGCTGCTGCTCTCCGATTGCGTGCACAACGCCGGCCCCGATCCGCGCGGCGTCGCCGCAACGATTCCCCGACTCGACGTGCTGCTCGACATCTCCGGTGAGCAGGACCTCGAGCTGGGACGCGACCTCGCACGACTCGGACGTGGCCGCATCAGGACGGTCCGCACCTACCGCGACGTCGGGCCGGCGTTGACGTCGTTCTTTCAGAGGTGAGGAGGTTCAGAGGTGAAAAGGTTATTCGCCCAACTCGTCGACGACGAATTTCGCCAGCGAACCCAGCCGAGCCCGCTCCGGCATACGCGTCGGCACACCCAAGGCATCGAGTGGCGCCGAGGTGACCGGCCCGACGCAGATGGCGGCGACCGGGCCACGCAGGGCCTCGAGGAACTCGTCGAGCAAGCCGTTGTCCTTGGCGGTCGACAGAAGCGAGGCGACGGCAGGAGCGCTGGTGAAGGTGACTGCGTCGACCTCGTGGTCGAGGATCCTGGCCAGCAGATCGATCAACGGCTGCTGATCGGACGGACGGATCCATCGGTACACAGGGATTTCCCGGACGTCGGCGCCGAGGCGGGCCAGCGATTGTGCCAGGTGGATCGTCGGCTCCCACTCGGTGATGGTGCCGTGCAGCTGCACGGCCACGTCTACGCCCACGATTCCCTCGGCTTCGAGATGATCGGCGACTTCCTGGGACGCTTCGGTGGCGGGGGACCACACTTCTCGTAGCCCCGACCCACGGATCGCTCCCCGCGCCTTGGGGCCCCGCGCAATGATGCGCGAGGCCCCGAGGGCAGCGAGGAGTTCCGTTCGGTTGCCCCACCCTTCTGCGGCGTCGAGCCAGCCCCGGAAGCCGACGCCGGTGCTGATCACCACCAGCTCCGGGGGCTCGTCGATGATGCCGGCGGTCTTTTCCTGCAACACCGAATCATCGAGCAGCGGTAGGACGTGAATGGCGGGCACGTGAATCGTCTCGGCGCCGCGGCGCTCGAGCAGCGTCGCGAACTCCTCCGCACGTCGCTCGGCGGTCAGCGCTATCGTCTTGCCCTTCAGCGGTCCCATGCGGCTCAGACTAGTGCTAGTGGGACTTTTCGGGCCTAGCTGCTGAACTTGTCCGGATCTGGGCCGGTTCGGCCGTCCGGGGTGTCCAGTGCGTTGATCTGCTGGATCTCGTCATTGCTGAGCGCGAAGCCGAAGACATCGAAGTTGCTCGCGATGCGCTCAGGCGTGACGGACTTCGGGATCACGACGTTGCCGAGTTGAATGTGCCACCGCAGAATCACCTGAGCAGGCGTCACACCGTGGGCCTCGGCGATCGGTGCGAAAGCCGGATCGTCGAGCACGGTGCCGGAACCGAGTGGGCTCCACGCCTCGGTGGCGATCGCGTGCGCGGTGTGAAAGGCCCGCAGTTCCTCCTGGATGAGGCGCGGATGCAGCTCGATCTGATTCACCGCGGGGGTCTCACCGACCGCATCGATCAGCTTCTCGAGCGTCGGGATGGTGAAGTTGGAGACGCCGATGGAGCCGATGCGGCCGTCGGACTTCAGCTTCTGGAACGCCTTGAATGTGTCGATGTACTTGCCGCGGTCGAGCTGCTGCCAGTGGATGAGGTACAGATCGAGGTAGTCGAGGCCGAGTCGTTCCATACTGGCGTCGAACGCCTTCAAGGTCGAGTCGTAGCCCTGGTCGTCGTTCCATAGCTTGGTGGTGATGAACAGCTCGTCACGGGCAATGCCCGACTCGGCGATCGCCTTGCCAGTGCCGGTCTCGTTCTCGTACACCTTCGCGGTGTCGATGCTGCGGTAGCCGACTTTCAGCGCCTCGGACACTGCGGCCTGGGCGCCGTCGTCGGGAACCTGCCACACACCGAACCCGAGCTGGGGAATCGCGTGCCCGTCGTTGAGCACGATTGTCGGAACAGTACTGGTCTCGGCTGAAAACGTCATACATATTGCAACTGCCGGGCGGGCGGCTGTGTTCCCGACCTGTCTTGGATACTTCAGATGTGACTGCGACGCTCCGAATCGACGACCTTGCTGCATTTCACGGCGATCGCACCCTGTTCTCCGGGCTCGACCTCACTGTCACTGAAGGTGACGTGATCGGTCTCGTCGGCGCCAACGGCGCGGGAAAATCGACGCTGTTGACGCTGCTGGCCGGGGTGGGGACTGCAGATTGGGAGGGTGAGATCCACACCAGCCCGCCCGACGCCACCGTCGGCTATCTCGCGCAGGAACCCGAGCGGCTGGCCGGGGAATCGGTTCTCGCGTTCGTCGGCCGACGAACCGGAGTCACCGCCGCGGAACAGGCGATGAACGAGGCGGCCGAGGCACTGGGCGGCGAGGACGGTGAGGACCGCTACACCCCTGCCCTCGAACGCTGGCTCGCACTCGGCGGGGCCGATCTTCAGGAGCGGACCGCGAAAGTGCTGGCCGAGCTGGGCTTGGATGTCGACGGCAGTGCTTTGATGTCGACGCTGTCCGGAGGACAGGCCGCGCGCGCAGGCTTGGCGGCCATCTTGCTCGCCAGGTACGACATCCTGCTGCTCGACGAGCCAACCAACGATCTCGATCTCGCGGGCCTGGAGCAGCTGGAACGGTTCGTCGTCGATACCCGTGCCGCCATCGTGGTGGTGAGCCACGACCGCGAGTTCCTGGCTCGGACGGTCACCGGCATCGTCGAGTTGGATCGCGCACAGCATCGGATCGACGTGTACGACGGCAGCTACGAGTCGTACCTCGCCGAGCGTGAGATCGCTCGCGAGCATGCCCGCGAGAAATACGACGAGTTCGCCGATACCAAGGCCTCGCTGGAGACTCGTGCGCAGATGCAGCGCAACTGGATGGAATCCGGTGTCCGCAATGCTCGCCGCAAGGCGACCGACAACGACAAGATCGCCCGCAAGACCCGCGCGGAATCGACCGAGAAGCAGGCCGCGAAGGCCCGTCAGACCCAGCGCAGGATCGAACGCCTCGAGGTGGTCGAGGAGCCGCGCAAGGAGTGGGAGCTGCGGATGGTGATCGCTGCCGCGCCGCGCAGTGGAACGGTCGTCGCGACGGCGAGCGGCGCCGTGGTTCGGCGCGAGGGCTTCACGTTCGGCCCCGTCACGACGGCGATCGAGTGGGGCGATCGCATTCTGATCACCGGTCCGAACGGATCCGGTAAGACGACGTTGCTCTCGGTATTGCTGGGCAGGCTCAGCTCGGACGAGGGATCTGCCTCACTGGGATCCGGAGTTGCCGTCGGTGAAATCGACCAGGCACGAGCATATTTCGTGGGCTCGGACACCGTATCGGAGGCGCTCGGTGCCGCGGTTCCCGAGTGGCCCGACGCCGAGGTCCGCACGCTGCTGGCCAAGTTCGGCCTGCGCGGCGACGACGCACTACGGCCGGCGTCGTCCCTCTCACCCGGCGAGCGGACCCGTGCGGCGCTGGCATTGCTTCAGGCTCGCGGCGTGAACCTCCTCGTGCTGGACGAGCCGACCAACCATCTCGATCTGCCCGCGATCGAGCAACTCGAGCGGGCGATGGAGAACTTTGAGGGCACCCTGTTGCTGGTGACGCACGATCGCCGAATGCTCGACACGGTCCGAAGCACGAGGCACTGGACGATGACGGATGGGCAACTGAACGAGCTGTGAGACGCAGTGAAATCGGGTGCAGCCAGCCGCGCCAGGCGCGGTCAGCTGCACCCGATTCGCTTCGAATTCTTGGTTCAGCTCAGCAGAATCTCGTCTACCTCAGCGGAAGGGTGCATCGGTAGTCCGTGATGCGTGGCGTTGTCGAGGATCACCGTTCTCGCTGTCGGCAAAACGGTGCGCACTGCCGACGCGATGCGAGCGGCGGTGTGCACCTTGCCCTTACCTGCCAGCACCACTGTGGTTTCGACACCGAAGTTCTCGAATGCAGCGGGCTTGGGCCGCGCGGGAACGACGGTCTTCGCCGTCGGGACATCTGCGGCTCCGAGCGCGAGCACGTCGAGCCAGTCGGGATCCAATGCCAGGCCACCGGTCTCCCACCGCACGAATCGTCGTTGCCGTGTGTCGTTGGGAGAAAGCAGAATCGGGATGGCGTGCAGCAGGTACCGCGGACTCATGGAACCGAAGCAAGCATTGGGATCGAGCAGCGTGAGCGCGTCGACGCGACCTGGATTGCGAAGCGCGTAGGCCAGGGCGATCATCGCGCCGTAGGAATGCCCGCACAGCGCCGCCGTGAACACATGCAACCCATCCAGCACGGCCGTCACCCAGTTCAGCAACTCGTCCACGGAGTCGATGGACCGCACACCGGGAACGCTGCGTCCGACGTCGCCCATCGGATCAACCGCGTACACCCGATAGCGCTGTGAGAGCGCGGCCACGTTGGCGAACCACACGGTGGACGTCGCACCGGCCCCCGGCAGCAGCACCAGCGCGGGGGCATCGACGGGTCCACAGGCGTTGATCCGGGTGGTCCCGTGCACCGTGTTCACGTCGATGGCCTCGACATCTGCCGGCCACTTCTGCAGCACTCGGTCGTAGGCAGAGAAGAACTCGTCGAGCGTCATCGCATCCCCCATTCTCTCGATGATCGAGATAGTAGACAATAGAGAGACCTTACGTCCAGCATCGCCCGAGGGATCAACACATGACCGAACCTGACTCCACCGAACTCGTCGCCGTGCATCGATTGCGCGCATTGACCGTCGAGCTCGATCTGCTCGGCGCAGACTTCGCCCAGAAGCACTCGCTTCACCCGACAGACATTCGCGCGCTGATCTGCCTGCTGGACGCCGACCGAGCTGGAACGCGCGCCACGCCGGGCTGGCTCGGCGGACAGCTGGGCCTGGAATCCGCGTCGGTCACGGCACTGATAGATCGAATGACCAAGCGAGACTTGGTATCACGTGAACACGACCAAAACGACCGCCGACGAGTACTCCTACAGGTCACCGCACATGCAGCCGAACTCGGTACCACATTCTTCGGCCCCGTCATCGACCGCGCCGTCAACGAACTCGCGCGTTTCACACCCGAGCAGCGCGCCACGATCGACGAATTCCTGACGGCCATGCATGCAGTGGTCGCGGCGACTCGCGAACAACAGAACCCCTAGACGCATCGACAATTCTGTTACTACCGGTTGACACATCGTTGGGTTTATACAACACTTTGTTCCATGAGCCCCGTCAAGCGTGGCAACACGCTCCCGATCTACAACCGGGTGGGAGTTCTGCGAGCCGAACGAAAAATGAGCCGCGCGCAACTGGCCGAACTGATCGAGGTGAACCCACAGACAGTGGGCGCACTGGAACGAGGTGACCACTACCCCAGCCTCGACCTTGCGATGCGAATCTGCGACGTCTTCGACCTCCCCGTCGAGGCAGTGTTCTCGCGACAAGAACTCGGACCACTCTCCGCCGAACTCTTTCGAAGGGAGAAGAACGCATGAACACCTCCGACTCGAACGTTCTCACCCGATACCAGGCCTACCGAACCCGGCGCTTCATCGAGAACGACGCGAAAACCCGCCACTGGCTTCCGAAATGGCGTACGCAGCGCCGAAGACGCATGCTTGCTATCGCAGTGGCGGCCACCCTGATCATCCTGTTGATCATTTCGATCTGTTCCTTGTTTCTCGAATGGGTACCGATTGCTTGGTTTCCGGCCACCGCACTGTTTCTTGTTCTGTGGACGATGCTGCAGACGGTGTCCGGGCGACACAGCGATGCTCCGACGGGAGCCCTGGATGAGTGGGAAGTGCAGCAGCGCAACGAGGCTCGATCCATCGGGCTCACCATCACACAGGGAACGGTGCTGGCCGCGATTGTCCCGTTGATCTTTCTGTCGACGACGATCGACAACGAGAACCTCGCCTATGCGGGAGCGTCCTGGACTCTCACGGCGCTGCTGGCCGGAATCTGCTCACCCGCAATGATTCTCGCTTGGATCACCCCCGACCCCGATCCCGAAGACCTCTGACGCTCGAAGAATTCTGACACTCGAAGAGAAGGGCACCATGAGCACTCTCACGATCGACAACATCTCCAAGAGATACGGCGACACCATCGCCCTCGACTCGCTCAGTTTCGATGTACGGCCCGGTGAACTGTTCGGCTTCGTCGGCAGCAACGGAGCCGGCAAGACCACCACCATGCGCATCACCCTCGGAGTGCTGTCGGCCGACTCGGGCCAGGTACTGCTCGGCGGCAAACCCGTCGACCTCGATGTGCGCCGCACCATCGGCTACATGCCGGAGGAACGCGGCCTCTACCCCAAGATGAAGGTCGGACCCCAGCTGGAATACCTGGCGCAGTTGCACGGCCTGTCCAAGTCCGACTCCGAATCCGCGGTACAGCGATGGACCGAAAGGCTCGGCATCTCCGCCAGACTGAACGACACCGTCGACGCATTGAGCCTGGGCAATCAGCAGCGTGTGCAGCTTGCGGCAGCACTCGTGCACGACCCGGCCGTGCTGGTGCTCGACGAACCCTTCTCCGGCCTCGACCCGGTCGCCGTCGACGTGATGAGCGAGGTGCTGCGCGAGAAGGCCGCCTCCGGTGTCCCCGTCATCTTCTCGAGCCACCAACTGGATCTGGTGCAGCGACTGTGCGACCGCGTCGGCATCATCGCCGCCGGTTCGATGAAGGCAGTCGGAACCGTCGACGAACTGCGCGGCAGCGGGAATGCGCAGCTCGAAGTACACGCGCCGGCTGCCACACCGGGATGGGCCGACGGTATCCCCGGAGTCGAGACGGTCGACCACTCACACGGCACAACCCTCCTCAGCATCAAGCCGGGCACCGACGACCAGGCCATTCTCCACGCCGCTCTGGCAACCGGACCGGTCCACGAATTCTCGACGCACAAACCATCCTTGAGCGATCTGTTCCGAGAGGCGGTCGAAGCATGAACCACAACGTCAGCTCCAGCAGAGCCATCGGATTGATCGCCCGACGCGAGTTCACCGTGCAGGTGATGAAGAAGAGCTTCGTCATCAGCAACATCATCATCCTGGCCGCCATCATCGGCGGAATCGTCGCCTACTCCATCTTCTCCGGCGGCGGCGAGGACCGCGACGCCATCGGAGTCGTGGGCGATCAGTCCATCGCCGCCGTACTGCAGGCGAACGGAGACGCCATCGGCTATCCCGTGGAGGTCCGCGAGATCGCGGACGCGGCGGCCGCACGCGCGGACGTCGAATCCGGTGATCTCGCAGTAGCTCTCGTACCAGGTGGTTCAGGCGCCTACACCGCCATCACCGACTCCGAACTGATCGGAGCCCTGCGGGCCGTTGTCGAGGGCAGTGTGCAAACGCAGGCCACCGACGGCGCACTCGCCGCCCAAGACGTCGACCAGGCGGCTCTGGCGGCGGCAACGGCGAACGCGACAGTCACCGTCACCGCGATCGATCCGCCGGATCCGGAGGCCGGCCAGCGCGTTGCGCTGTCTCTGGCCGCGGTGTTCATTCTCTACGCCCAGATCATCGGCTTCGGCATGTATGTCGCCATGGGTGTCGTGGAGGAGAAGTCCTCGCGCGTCGTCGAACTGCTGCTCTCGACGGTTCGGCCGCTGCAACTGCTATGGGGCAAGATTCTCGGCATCGGGGCGGTCGGCATCCTGCAACTCGCACTGTACGGCGTGGCCGGTGTCGGGGCCGGCTTGGCGACCGGAGTCCTGACCGTCACCGGTACTGCCATCAGCGTGTTCGTCGGCACCCTCGGTTGGTTCGTGCTCGGCTTCGCATTCTTCGCGGTGCTCTACGCCGCCGGCGGGTCGATGGTTTCCCGCCAGGAGGACGTCAACTCGACGACGATGCCGCTGCTTGTGTTGATCATGGCGATGTTCTTCGCGGCGTTCTACTCGGTCGGCGATCCGGAGAGCACCCTGAGCAACGTGCTCAGCTGGATACCCCCGTTCTCCGCCGTCATGATGCCGTTGCGCATCGCAGCGGGAGTGGCACCGCTCTACCAGATCGTCGGGACCGTCCTGATCATGGCCGCGACCACCGCAGCGCTCGCCGTCGTCGCAGCGAAGATCTACCAGCGCTCCATCCTGAGGATCGGTAAGACCGTCACGTGGAAGGAAGCGTTCGCTCGCTAAGCTCTCCCCATGAACACACGGACATCCGCCGCCGAGATCCTCGATGCGATTCTCGACGGCGGATCGTTCGTCTCCTGGGACAGCACGCCGATCGACGTCGCGCCCAACGCCTCGTACGCTGCAGACCTCACCAAGGCGCGGGAGAAGAGCGGCGTCGACGAGGCCGTCCTCACCGGGCAGGGCCTGATCGACGGCCGGGTCGTGGCCGTCATCGCATGCGAGTTCTCCTTCCTCGCCGGCTCGATCGGAGTGGCTGCCGCGGAACGGATCGCCTCGGCTGTCGAGCGGGCCACCGCCGAGAAGTTACCGCTGATCGCCTCCCCCACCTCCGGCGGAACTCGGATGCAGGAAGGCACACTCGCCTTCGTGCAGATGGTGAAGATCGCCGGCGCGGTCACTCTGCACAAACAGGCCGGTCTGCCATATCTGGTTTACCTGCGCAATCCCACGACGGGTGGCGTGTTCGCATCCTGGGGATCGCTGGCGCACGTGACATTCGCCGAGCCCTTTGCACTCATCGGATTCCTCGGCCCTCGCGTCTATCAGGCGCTGTACGACAAGCCATTTCCCGAAGGCGTCCAGACTGCCGAGAATCTCTACCACCACGGTGTCATCGACGGTGTGGTGCCCGTCCCGAACCTTCGGCACCTGCTGGTCCGGGCCCTCCGCGTGGTCAGCGGGGACACCGACCTCCCGCACGAACTCGCGCCCGCACCTGCCGTCGCCGATATCCCGGAACACTCGGCCTGGCATTCGGTCATGTCATCGCGAAACCCCGACCGCCCAGGGGTGCGGCAGTTGCTCGAACACGCCGCCACCGAGCAGGTACCGCTCAGCGGCACCGGCCAGGGTGAATCCGACACCACTATCCTGCTGTCGCTGTGCCGTTTTCGTGGGATCTCGTGTGTGGTGTTCGGCAACGACCGCAGCGGTCACAGCGTCACCGCCACCATGAGCCCAGGAGCTCTACGCGAAGCGCGCCGCGGGATGAAGCTGGCCGAGGAACTCGGCATCCCACTCGTCCTCGTCATCGACACCTTCGGGGCCGCACTGTCCAAGGAGGCGGAGGAGGGCGGGTTGGCACCGGAAATCGCCCGCTGCATCAGCGATCTCGTCACCGTCGACACCCCGACCGTGTCGGTGCTGCTGGGCCAGGGCACCGGCGGCGGGGCATTGGCGTTGCTTCCGGCCGACCGGACGCTGTGCGCTCAAAATGCCTGGCTGGCCCCGCTGCCGCCGGAGGGCGCGAGCGCAATCGTGCACCGAGACACCGCACACGCCGCAGAGATGGCGGAATCACAGGGAATACGGTCGGTGGATCTGCTTCGCGACGGCATCGTCGACGCGATCGTTCCCGAGCACCCGGACGCCGCCGAGGAGCCCGTCGAGTTCTCGTTGCGCGTTGCCGGCGCCATCGCACGCGAACTCCGAGTCATCGCCCAAGCCGACTCCGACAGCCGCCTCGAGATGCGTATGTCGCGATACCGCAGGCTGGGGGTTCGTAACCTCGGGTGAGTCGGGCCTGGTTCCGAACCTGGCTGCACGGTTCGCCACTAGGCTGCATCCATGAGTGGTGAATACCGGACCGCATTCGACCGCAGCGTCTCCGACCGCGAAGGGTTCTGGCTCGACGCTGCCCGCGACATCGACTGGGAGAGCCCTCCCACCACTGCCTACGGCGAGGGCCGGTGGTTCCCCGACGGCCGACTCAACACGTGCGTCAACGCCCTCGACCGCCACGTCGACGCAGGTCATGGCGACCGGACGGCGTTGATCTACGACTCTGCGATGATCGGGGTCCAGCGCAGCTACACCTACTCCGAACTCCTCGACCACGTCGCGCGGTTCGCCGGAGTCCTCGCAGCGAACGGCGTCACCACCGGCGATCGCGTGGTGCTGTACCTGCCGATGATTCCGGAGGCGGTCATCGCGATGCTCGCCTGTGCGCGCATCGGCGCAGTGCATTCGGTCGTGTTCGGCGGCTTCGCGGCCAAGGAACTCGCGGCCCGCATCGACGACGCCGAACCCGTACTCCTCGTCACCGCAAGTGGCGGTTTCGAGCCGGGCAGGGTCGTCGAATACCTGCCGATCGTGGAGAAAGCGCTGGCCATGGCCACTGGCACGCCTCCGCAGGTCATCGTCAAGTCACGCGAGGGCATCGCAGGCGAACACTCCTGGCTCGATTGGGACGAACAGTTCTCCGACGCAACCGCAGCCGACCCGGTCACGGTGCAGGCAACCGATCCGCTCTACATCCTGTACACCTCCGGAACCACCGGAAAGCCCAAGGGCGTGGTGCGCGACAACGGAGGCCACGCCGTTGCACTGACGTGGTCCATGCGCAACATCTACGACGTCGGCGCCGGTCAGGTCATGTGGACGGCATCCGACGTCGGCTGGGTTGTGGGCCACTCCTACATCGTCTACGGCCCGCTGTTCGCCGGCGCCACAACCGTCCTGTACGAGGGCAAACCCGTGGGGACTCCCGACGCCGGTGCGTTCTGGCGCGTCATCTCCGATCACGGTGTCCGCGCGCTCTTCACCGCACCCACTGCGCTCCGGGCGATCCGCAAGGTGGACCCGCATGCCGCCGAACTCGAGAAATACGACATCAGCACTCTGGCAACACTCTTCGTTGCCGGTGAGCGCCTCGATCCCGACACGTACGAGTGGAGTTCACGCACCCTGGACCGGCCGGTCGTCGACCACTGGTGGCAAACCGAAACGGGCTGGGCGATCTGCGCCAACCTGCGCGGCCTGGAACCGCTTCCGATCAAATCAGGCTCGCCGACGGTGGCCGTGCCCGGATTCCGCGTCGCCATCCTCGACGCTTCGGGCAACGCGGTGGACGCCGGCGCCGAGGGCAACATCGTCATCGAACTGCCGTTGCCGCCGGGCACACTCGTCGGATTGTGGAACGACGAGAACCGGTACCAGCGTTCCTATCTCGACACCTTCCCCGGCTACTACCTGACCGGCGATTCCGGCTACATCGACGCCGACGGTTATGTCTATGTCCTCGGCCGAAGCGACGACGTGATCAACGTTGCCGGACATCGACTTTCGACAGGTTCGATGGAGGCCGTGGTGGCGGGCCACCCCGCCGTCGCCGAATGCGCCGTCATCGGAATTCACGACGATCTCAAGGGCCAGCGTCCGAGCGGGTACGTGGTGCTCAAATCCGGTGAGACCATCACCGAGGATCAGTTGCGTGACGAACTCGTCGCGATGGTTCGCGATCAGATCGGCGCGCTCGCAACCTTCCGTGACGTCACGATCGTCGGTGCGTTGCCCAAGACGCGATCCGGAAAGATTCTCCGCAAGACGATGCGGCAGATCGTCGCCGGTGAGGAATACGGCGTGCCGTCGACCATCGAGGATCCGGCGGTGCTCGATGCGTTGGAGAAGCTGCTGCGACACCAGTAACGGCAGTAATCCACGCAACGTTGTCCGAAATCCGCGCGCGCACAACCACGAGCCCGCAGTAGCGTCGTATCCCATGACAGACCTCGATACCGAACCGAAAACGGATTGGCTCGCCCTCGGCGCCGTCGCTGTGACGGTGTTGTCCTGGGCATCGGCGTTCGTCGCCATCCGAGGCATCGGGGAGTCGTTCGGCGCGGGCCCGCTCGCGCTCGGCCGGCTGCTGATCGGCAGCCTCGTCCTGGGCGCACTCGTGCTCTCGCGGGGCCGATGGGTCAAACCCAACCGTGCGCAGTGGATTCAGATCTTCAGCGTCGGGGTGTTCTGGTTCGCGATCTACAACGTCGCGCTCAACGCCGCCGAACAGCGCGTCGACGCGGCGACGACGTCGATGCTCATCCAGATCGGCCCCATACTCGTCGCTGTCTTCGCCGGAATTCTGCTCGGTGAGGGCTTTCCACGCTGGTTGCTGATCGGCGCTGCCATAGCTTTCGCGGGGGCTGTGATGGTCGGTGTCGTCAGTGCCGTCACCACCACCGACACCACTCGCACCGATCCGGGCTTCCTCGGTATCGCACTGTGCTTGGTAGCTGCGGCCACCTATGCCATCGGAGTGCTCAGTCAGAAGCCCGTGCTCAGATCCATTCCGGGGCTGCAGGTCACGTGGATGGCCTGCGCGATCGGCGCAGTGTGCACGCTTCCGTTCGCGCCGGGTTTGATCGACGACCTTCGAGATGCGTCACCGGCCGCCACCGGCGGTCTGATCTATCTGGGACTCGTCCCGACCGCGATCGCATTCAGCACCTGGGCCTACGCGTTGACGCGAATGGATGCCGGCCGGCTCGGCATCACCACCTATGTCATCCCACCGCTGACCATCCTGCTCGGCTGGGTTCTGCTCGGCGAGATCCCGCACTACCTGGCGGTCGTCGGCGGAATGATCTGCCTGGTGGGCGTCGGATTGTCCCGCAAACGCTAGAGGGACTTGAAACGCGCAATCGCCACTTCCCGCTCGTGTTTGTGGTCCACGATCGGCTCCGGATAGTCCTTGGGGCGACCGAACTTCAAGGTGTGCACCGCTTTTCCCTCCTCGCCGCGCAGTTCCGGCACCCAGCGTCGCACGTAATCGCCGGTGGGGTCGAACTTCTCGCCCTGCGTGATGGGGTTGAACACCCGAAAGTACGGGGACGCGTCGGTACCCGTCCCGGCGGTCCACTGCCAGCCGTGCTGATTGTTCGCCAGGTCACCGTCGACGAGTTGCGCCATGAAGTAGCGCGCCCCCCACCACCACGGCAGATGCAGATCCTTGACGAGGAATGACGCGACGATCATGCGGACACGGTTGTGCATCCACTTCTCGGAGTCGAGCTGGCGCATTCCGGCGTCCACGATCGGGAATCCGGTCCGGCCCTCTTTCCAGGTGTCGAAGAGCTCGTAGGCGTGTTCGCTGGTGTCGAGTTCGATCTTGTCGAATTTCTTGTCGTAGTTCTCCCTGGCACTGTCGGGTCGCTGAAACAATATGTCCGCGTAGAAATCTCGCCAGGCGAGCTGCTTTCGGTAGCCCGCAGCCCCCTCGCTGCGGAGCTTACCCAGGTCCGCGAGCATCGTGCGCGGGTGAATGTTCCCGTACTTGAGGTATACCGACATTCGGCTGGTCGAGTCGAGATCCGGGCGGTTGCGTTCGTCCTCGTACACCGAAACACGCTCGAGAAACTCCTTCCAGTTCGCCAACGCTGCAGTCTCCCCGGCCTCCACCGTCGACCCGTCCTTTTCCTCGGGGATCGCGGCACGGCGCGGCAACCCCGAGACCTGCGATGGATCGAGCCACTCCACGGTGTCCGCCGACGTCGCGGCGGGCCCTCGCCAGCCATGCTCCATCCACTGGCGGAAGTACGGGGTGAACACCTTGTACGGATCACCGTCGTTCTTGGTCACCCGTCCAGGCGCGATGGCGAACGGCGACCCCGTTGCGACGAGGTCGACGTGCTTGCCGACGCGTTCGTCGCGATCACGTCCGTACGGCCCGTAATCGGCACTGACATGCACCTCGGCGGTATCGAGCGCCTGAGCGACTTTCGGAACGACCTCCTCCGGATCACCCTTGACCACCAGAAGTCGACCACCGAGCTGATCGTCGAGTGCCTGCAGGCTCCGATACAGGAAATCTCGTCGCGGCCCGCCCGAGGTTTTCAGCAGTTTCTCGTCGAGCACGAACAATCCGAGAACGGGACCGGCGCCGTCCGCGGCAGCGGTCAGGGTCGGGAGATCACCTGTTCGCAGGTCACGTCGAAACCACACAACAGTCATGCATCCAGTCTTACCGGAGGAATCTCATAGATCTCCCATACTTGCCTCACTCGCTGCCCAAAATTGGGTTCTACCTTGGGAAACATGACAAACACAGCAACCCCGATCTTCCCCGGAGCGGCGTCGCTGGTGAACAGCACCTGCACGTTCGACGCGTTCTACGCCAAGCTCTACGCCAACGCGCCCGCAGTAGCGTGGACGCTCGACGCCGATCGCGACCGCCGCACCGCACTCGAAGAGTTCTTCGCCAAAACGCCCGAGGAGCGAGCCATAGCCATCGACAGTTGGGCTGCATAATTGCGGGTGTGCCCGACACTGCCACCGTCCTGATCGTCGACGACGACGCGGACGTGCTCTCTTCCCTCCAGCGTGGACTGCGCCTGTCCGGATTCACCGTCATCACTGCCGTGGACGGTGCCCAGGCGCTGAGCGTGGTCAGCCAGCGCGCACCCGATGTGGTGGTTCTCGACATCAACATGCCCGTCCTCGACGGGGCCAGCGTCGTCAAGGCGCTACGCGCCATGGGCAACGACGTCCCCATCTGTGTGCTGAGCGCGCGCAGTTCGGTGGACGACCGCATCTCGGGCCTCGAATCCGGCGCCGACGACTACCTCACCAAACCATTCGTCCTCGCCGAACTGGTCGCCCGCATCCGCGCGATGCTGCGCCGCCGCGCAGCAGCCCCGGCTGCAACCCCGGACGCCGACTCGGCCGTGGTGATCGGCGACCTCCGCGTGGACATTCCCGGATACCGAGCTCATGTGAAGGATCGAGAGCTCGACCTGACGAAACGCGAGTTCGAACTCCTCGCCGTGCTCGCCCGTAACTCCGGTGTGGTCCTCACCCGCGAAAGACTGCTCGAGCTCGTATGGGGATACGACTTCGTCGCCGATACCAACGTCGTCGACGTCTTCGTCGGATATCTACGACGCAAGATCGAGGTCGACGGTCAATCGCGCGTGCTGCACACCGTCCGCGGCGTCGGCTTCGTCCTGCGCGCAGCATCGTGAAGAGATCGAGTGGGTTCTCGCTGCGTGCCCGAGTGGCAGCTGCGACGGCACTCGGCGCAACCATCGTCGTCGCGACGCTCGGAGTCGTCACCTCCGTCGCCATCTCCCGAAACAACGTCAACAATCTCGACGACCGACTCACGACGGCCTCGCAGGTGCTGATTCCGAGTGCGGCCAGCCTCGAGCTGTTCCTGGACCAGCTCGCCAGCACCGGCGCGTTCGCCGTCACCATCAGAACCGGCGGATTGGTGGTCGCATCGACGCCGACGCAGCTGCCCGATCTCGATGAGGGCTCCCAGACGGTCGACGTCGACGGCGACCGGTTCCGCGTCTATACCTCGCGTGCGGTCTCTGCCACCGACATCGTCATCTCCATCGGTGTGCCGGCGATCGAGGCCCAGCGCGTCACCGACGACCAGCAACGCTGGGTGATCCTCGGCGGCCTCGCCGCCATCGCCGCATCCACCGGACTCGGCTGGGTGTTCGGTGGCCGCGCGGTGAAACCGCTGGTGACCCTGACCGAACAGGTCAGTGCGCGGCCGCCCCAACCACCCCAGACCCGAACAGGCGTCCGCGAGGCCGACGAGTTGGCCATCGCCATCGCCGATATGCTGCAGCGACTCAACGACGCGCAGGCCCGCACCAACGACGCACTCGGCACCGCCCGCGACTTCGCGGCTGTGTCCGCACACGAGCTTCGGACGCCGTTGACGGCCATGCGGACAGACATCGAGGTCCTACGCACCCTCGAACTCGAACCGCCGCAACGCTCGGAGATACTCGACGACCTCCAACGCACCCAGGGGCGCGTAGAAGCCACCCTCTCTGCGTTGGAAAGACTCGCATCGGGTGAACTGTCCAGCGAGAACGACCGCGTGAACGTCGACGTCGTGGAGATCTGCGATGTCGCAGCGCAGGACGCCATGCGGCAGAACCCGGAACTTGATGTGCGGATCGAATCCGACACGACCGAGTACATGCGCGCACTGCCGGCCGGTCTGCGGCTCGCGCTCGACAACGCGATCATCAACGCGGTCCGACACGGCGGCGCCACACAGGTGAAGATCACCGTTGCTCGCGAGGACGCCTGCGTCAGCATCACCATCGATGACAACGGCAGCGGAATCCCGGCGTCGGAGCGCACGTCGGTGTTCGAGCGGTTCTACCGCGGAGCGTCCGCAACGAAGGGCGGCTCAGGCCTCGGTTTGGCCCTCGTCGAGCAACAGGCCGAAATACACGGCGGCCGGGCGTACTTTGCCGACAGTCCACTCGGCGGGGCCCGGCTGGTGTTGGAACTCGCCGATCACGAGGTTCCCAGCGACACTGCCTGACTGCCGGCAAAGGCCGCGACCTCGATGGCCACCGCGGCGACGAGCAACGACATCGCGAAGCCCGGCAGCACTGAGGCGACGAGACCGATTGCGGCCGCCGCAACAATGTTGGCCGACATCACCGTCCACAGCATGGGCCGAAGAGCGAACCGCCTCGACCCGAACCACAGAAACGCTGCCCAGGCCGCGACCACGGACGCCACGGCAACCAACGCGATGGGGCTGACTTCGAGAATCGGGGCGAGCAGCGGAGTGAACCCCGCGACCAGCACTGCCGTCGCCGCGCAATACACCGCGTCCAGGCGGAGCGATACCGAGCCGATACGTCGACCGTCCACGAGTCCCTCTAAGCGTCGGCAGCAGCGGCTACTTGACGTCGAGCAGGTCGATCACGAACACGAGAGTCTTGCCCGACAGCTGGTGACCGTGACCGGCAGGTCCGTATGCCAGCTCCGGCGGAATGGTGAGCTGACGACGCCCACCGACCTTCATACCGGGAATGCCGTCCTGCCACCCTTGAATCAGGCCCTGCAGGGGGAACTTGATCGACTCGCCGCGGTTCCACGAGGAGTCGAATTCCTCGCCCGACTCGAACTCGACGCCGACGTAATGAACCTCGACATTGCAGCCGGCAACCGCTTCTGCGCCGTCGCCTTCGACCAGATCCACCACCACTAGGTCGGTGGGCGGAGGGCCGGCTTGAAACTCGATAATTGGCTTCGTCACGACGTCCACCCTACGGCGCGGCCGTCAGACTTTCGGAGCAGGTGCAGATAACGACGGCTTTCCCCAGCTAGAGGTGCTGACGGATGCTCCGGCGGTCAGCGAAGCCATAGGCTGAAAGTCTATGGCCGAAGAAACGAACCAGGAGGATCAGATGGGCACCACCCTCCGCATCAGCCTCGCGCAGGTCACGAGTGGCACCGAGCCGTCCGACAACCTGAAGATCATCGACAGTCACGCGCACGCAGCCAAGGAGGCCGGGTCATCTCTGGTCGTCTTTCCGGAGGCGATGATGCGGTGCTTCGGTGGACCGATCCGCGGCGTCGCCGAGCCCATCGACGGCCCTTGGGCGGATGCGGTTCGCGAGATCGCGCAACGTATCGGCATCACCGTCGTCGCCGGAATGTTCACGCCCGCCGACGAGGGACGGGTGAGCAACACCCTGCTCGTCACCGGGCCGGGCACAGACGCCCACTACGACAAGATTCACCTGTTCGACGCGTTCGGATTCGCCGAATCCGACACCGTCGCACCGGGTTCGGAGCCACTGACCATCGACATCGGCGGGGTCACGATCGGCTTCGCGACCTGCTACGACATCCGCTTCCCCGCGTTGTTCCAGAAGCTCGGCGACCTCGGCGCCGAACTGATCGTCGTCCCAGCCTCCTGGGGCAGCGGTCCCGGCAAGGTCGAGCAGTGGTCGCTGCTGGCGCGCGCCCGCGCATTGGACTGCACCGCATTCGTCGCCGCCTGCGATCAGGCCGAACCTGCCGACGCCGAGGGGGCCGCGCCGCGGGGCGTCGGACACAGCATCGTCAGCTCACCCGTCGGCGAGATTCTGGGCGAACTCGACGCGACGCCGGGCCTACTGACGGTCGACATCGACACCGGGCTCGTCGAGTCGGTTCGCAAGACACTGCCGGTCCTGGGCAATCGCCGACAGTTCTGAGCCGTACTCCCCTGACCCCCGCCGAAATCGAGGTTGTGTACCGAAAACCGCCGAAATGCGTACACAACCTCGATCTCGGCGGGAGGGGTGGGGACGACAAAGCCGCCGGCCCCGAAATATGGGACCGGCGGCTTCACGTACTGGTACTCAGCGCGAGCTGACGTCCTTGTAGTCGCGCTCGGTGTAACCGGTGTAGATCTGACGGGGACGGCCGATCTTGCCGCTGGCGTCCTCGTGCATCTCACGCCAGTGCGCAATCCAACCCGGCAGACGGCCCATGGCGAAGAGAACCGTGAACATACGCGGCGGGAAGCCCATAGCGCGGTAGATCAGGCCGGTGTAGAAGTCGACGTTCGGGTACAGCTTGCGCTCGACGAAGTAGTCGTCGGTGAGCGCGGTCTCCTCGAGCTTGAGTGCGATCTCGAGGAGCTCGTCACCCTTGCCCAGCTTGTCGAGGATGGTGTGCGCGGTCTCCTTGACGAGGGTGGCGCGCGGATCGAAGTTCTTGTAGACGCGGTGTCCGAAGCCCATGAGCTTGACGCCGTCTTCTTTGTTCTTCACCCGGCGCAGGAATGCGGAAGCATCACCGCCGTCGGCCTTGATCTGGTCGAGCATCTCGAGTACGGCCTGGTTGGCGCCGCCGTGCAGCGGGCCCCACAGTGCGTTGATACCGCCGGAGATGGACGTGAACAGGTTGGCGTTGGACGAACCGACCAGCCGAACCGTCGAGGTCGAACAATTCTGCTCGTGATCGGCATGCAGGATGAGCAGCATGTCGAGGGCCTTGACGATCTCGGGATCGATCTCGTACGGCTCCGCCGGGAACCCGAAAGTCATCCGCAGGAAGTTCTCGACGAGGCTCTTCGAGTTGTCCGGGTACAGGAACGGCTGACCGACCGACTTCTTGTACGCGTAGGCCGCGATGGTCGGCAGCTTCGCGAGGAGCCGGATGGTCGAGAGCTCGACCTGCTCGGGATCGTTGGGGTCCAGAGAATCCTGGTAGTACGCAGACAGCGCATTGACTGCACTGGACAGCACCGGCATCGGGTGAGCGTTGCGCGGAAAGCCGTCGAAGAACCGCTTGAGGTCCTCGTGCAGCAGCGTGTGTCGACGAATCTTGTCGGTGAACCTGTCGAGCTGGTCCTCGCTGGGGAGCTCACCGTAGATCAGCAGATAGCTGACCTCGATGAACGAGGACTTACCGGCAAGTTGTTCGATCGGGTACCCGCGGTAGCGCAGGATGCCTTCGGCGCCGTCGATGTAGGTGATCGCAGACTTCGTCGACGCGGTGTTGACGAACCCACCGTCGAGAGTCGTGTAGCCGGTCTCGGCCAGCAACTTCCCCAGCTCGATACCGTCGTTGCCGTCGGTAGCCTTGGCAATGGACATGATGTGTTCGCCACCGGGGTAGGTGAGGGTGGCTTTTGCGTCATTCTCAGCGGGCACGAATGGTCCCTCTCGAACTCATGTAACGGACAATTTCTTATCTCGATAGTGAAACTAGTCTCTCGGCGCCTCGGACGCCCACGGAGGGTCTGCACCCGGACGTGAAACCGTGACGGCTGCGGCCCGTGCGGCGAACCTCAATGCTCGTTCCCAATCTTCCCTGTCCATCTCACCCAGCGTGCCGGATGTGACAATGCTCTCTCTGACGAGAAAACTGAGCAGGGCGCCGTGCACGGTGTCACCTGCACCGATGGTGTCGACGACGTCGACGGGGACACCGGGGACCGAGTACTCGCCGGTGGCCGTGAAGACCGAGATACCGTCGCCGCCACGTGTCATGACGACAGCCGTCACCCCTTGCTCGAGCCAGTCGTCGACCGTCGTACCTTCTTCACCCAATCCCAGCCAGTGAGAATCGTCCTCCGACACCTTCAGGATGTCGACGGCCGGCAGCCACGTTCTGAAACGAAGCCGGAATCCGTCGGCGGTGATGTCGCCACTGGTGCTGTCGATCGCCGCCGGACGGATGTTCGGATCGACCATCGTCAACTTGCCCGCCGCGTGGGCGCGGTGAAGCAGCGCCGCATACATCGACGCACCGGGCTCGTACAGCAACGACAACGTCCCGAAGGACAGCACGTCGATCTCGTCGGGCAGAGCCCCGGGATCACGCACGAGACGATCCGCGGTGCCGTCGGCGTAGAACGAGTATTGGGCGCTGCCGTCCTCGGCGAGCGTGGTCATCGCCAGCGTCGTCGGTTCGTCGCCGCGTTGGATCCACGACGTGTCGACGCCCGCATCCTGCAGACTCGCGAGGATCTGCTCGCCGAACGGGTCGGTGGACACTCGCGACAGGAACGCCACCGACGACCCCAGTCGCCCGAGCGATACGGCGACGTTGAACGGCCCGCCGCCGAGCTTCGGAGCGAGCAGCGGCCCGTCGTGCACAGGCACTAGATCCACCAGGGCCTCGCCGCACACCAGAATCGTCATGCTGCGCGGTACTCCATTCCCCACGTGCCGGTCCAGGACTTGCCCGGCCCGAGGACCAACAGATCGATCTCCGAATTGAATGCGTCCGGCGGACACGTCATCGGCTCGATCGCCAACGCTCGGCCGCGATCGGGATAGGCCTGATCGTTCTTCGGGTCAGCAGTGAAGATCTGGACCCAGTCGAACTCGCGATCGGTCCACAGAGCAGTCGCGGTGCCGTCCGGGCCACGCAGTACGTGGTAAGCGCGGCCGGTCTCGTCGGGCAACTCTGCACTGAAGGGAGTGTCGAGCCAGACGCCCTCGAGCAGCTTCGGCGCCCGGAAGTCGAAGTCGGTGTCCGCGATGGCCACCGAGGGCGGGATCGGCAGGCTGCGCTTCGGATCGATCGGCATGCGCGTGCCCGCCGAGAATTCGAGCGTGCACTCGTCCAGGGGAACGTCCCCGACCCGGACGAAGGAGTGAAATCCCATTCCGTAGGGCGCATCGACGTCGCCGGTGTTGGTCGCGGACGCGGTCACGACGAGTCCGCCGGCGGTGAGCTCGTGCACCACGTTCACCGTTATCTCGAACGGCCAGCCCTGATGGACACCGATATCCACCGACTGTTCGACGCGGGAAGCCCCGTGATCGACCAGGGTCCAGTCCACGCGCCGCACGAATCCGTGGCTGGCGTTGTTCTTGGCGGGTTCGGTGATCTCGAGCTGATACTCGGCGCGGTCGAAGGTGAATTTCCCGTCGGCGACCCGGTTCGGCCACGGCGCCAGCACGAGACCAGCCGAAAGTGGCGGCTTGGTGCCCGCCTCCCACGTCTCGGTCAACGGCGAGCCGTCGTACTCGAGTTTGCGCAGGCCAGCGCCTGTCGACACCACGTCGGCCCGATACTTGCCGTGCGTCAACTCATAGGTCTGTGCGTCCGCCATGGCTGCCATTGTCCACCCCCGGGACAAGAAACCGGTCAAGGCTGAAGACGCGTCACCGTCGAGGTTGCCACCGTGAAACGGATCCTGTTGTGCAGGCGATTGCTGCGGCCCTGCCAGAATTCGACCGTCTCCGGTCGCACGACGTACCCACCCCAGTTCGGCGGCACCGGCACCACCTGGTCGGCGAACCGAGCCGTGACATCGGCCAAGGCGGCTTCGAGGTCCGCTCGGGAGTCGATCGGACGTGATTGGTTCGACGCCCATGCCCCCAACTGCGATCCGCGCGGCCGGGTGGCGAAGTACTCCGCGGTCGTCTCCGCGGAGACCTTCTCAGCGATACCCCGAATCGTCAGCTGATGCGCGATACCGATCCACGGGAACGTCACCGACGCGTACGGGGTACGCGAGAGATGCGTGCCCTTGTCGGATCCGTAGTTGGTGAAGAAGACGACGCCTTCCGCACCGAGCTCCTTGCACAGGACGGTTCGGGTCGCAGGACGGCCGTCGGCATCGACCGTCGCCAGTACCAGCGCGTTCGGTTCGGGAATCTGCGCGGCGACGGCGTCGGCGAGCCACTCCTGGGCCAGTGGCAGCCAGCCGTCGCGGAGCCGGTCGACGTCGAGATCGGCGTCTTCTCCGTAATCGACGCGCATGTCGGCGAGATGTCGTTTTTCGTTCCGCACGAACCCAGACGCTACTCCCGAGTACGACCGGCTAAAGTTCTGGTCGGACAAGCCCGGACGGTCCCGCGCGCGTGCATCACGGCTGGGTCGGGCAGCACGGCTACGAGGAGAGTCCCCACGCAATGGCTGGTCAACAGGTACCCGAAGATTTCGTCAGCGGCCTCGAAGGCGTCGTAGCTTTCACCACCGACATCGCCGAACCCGACAAGGACGGCGGCGCACTGCGCTACCGCGGCGTCGACATCGAAGATCTCGTCGCCAAGAAGGTCACCTTCGGCAATGTGTGGGCGCTGCTCGTCGACGGCCGCTTCGGCCCCGGGCTGCCGCCCGCCGAGCCGTTCCCCCTCCCGATCCACACCGGTGACGTCCGCGTCGACGTTCAGGCCGGTCTGGCGATGCTTGCTCCGATCTGGGGATACCAGCCGCTGCTCGACATCGACGACGCCACGGCCCGCGATCAGCTCGCCCGTGCCTCGGTGATGGCGCTGTCCTACGTCGCGCAGTCCGCTCGCGGGATCTATCAGCCCGCGGTGCCGCAGAAGAAAATCGATCAGTGCGAGACCGTCACCGCACGCTTCATGACGCGATGGAAGGGCGACCCCGACCCCGCGCACACCGAGGCCATCGACGCGTACTGGGTCTCCGCCGCCGAGCACGGCATGAACGCCTCCACCTTCACCGCACGCGTCATCGCCTCCACCGGCGCCGACGTCGCCGCGTCGCTGTCCGGGGCCATCGGCGCGATGTCCGGTCCACTGCACGGCGGTGCACCGGCACGCGTACTTCCGATGATCGAAGAGGTCGAGAAGACCGACGACCCCCGCGGACTCGTCAAGGGCATCCTCGACCGCAAAGAAAAGCTCATGGGCTTCGGGCACCGCGTCTACCGCGCCGAGGACCCGCGTGCCCGCGTGCTGCGTGCGACGGCGAAGCGACTGAATGCGCCTCGCTACGAGGTCGCTGCTGCGCTCGAGCAAGCCGCGCTGGCCGAACTGCGCGAGCGTCGCCCCGATCGCGCCATCGAGACCAACGTCGAATTCTGGGCCGCGGTCATCCTGGACTTCGCCGAGGTCCCCACCCGGATGATGCCCGCGATGTTCACCTGTGGCCGCACCGCCGGATGGTGTGCGCACATCCTCGAGCAGAAGCGACTCGGCAAGCTCGTCCGCCCGGCCGCGATCTACACCGGACCGGCCCCGCGCAAGCCCGAGTCCGTCGACGGGTGGGGCCAGATCATCTGATCCCCTCCCTCCCGACCGCCGCTACCGTCCAACGGTGGCGGCGGTGTGCGTTTGGGGGTTGTATTCGCGGACGCTTGATTCGCGCACCTTGCAGCCATCCGCGCACGTTGCAACCCGCGCGAACAACCGTAAAGCGCGCGAATGCTGCACGCCGGCTGAGGAATCGCGGCATCGTACCGGAAATTCACTTATCCACAGCTTCGTTATCCACAGCTATCGCAGCGGCCCGTCGAGCTTCAGCATTGTCGGCATGAACCTCGACGACGATCCGTTACTACTGCGTAGCCAGCTCGTACGTTCCGGATCGACCGACGGTGACATTCGATCCGCTACGAACAGCGGCTCCATCGAACGCCTACGCCGAGGTGCCTTCGCTCCGACCGCCCAGCTGAACTCCATGAGTCCTGACGACCGCCACCGACTGCACATTCGCGCACACGCCGCAGCCGCCCGCAGCGAGTTGGTGGTGAGCCACCAGTCGGCCGCCCTCTTGCATTCAATCCCGTTGTGGTCGCCGGACTTGCAGCGCGTTCACTTCACGGTGGACCGGCCGGGCGGTGGCCGCAAATCAGCTTCACGTCATCTCCACCCGGCGTTTCTGAGTTCCAAGGATGTCGTGAGCATTCAGGGAATTGCGGTGACCTCACCAGAACGGACAGTTGCCGATCTGTGCAAGACGTTGTCGTTCGAAGCTGCCGTGTGTGCGGCAGATGCAGCGCTCAATCGACGCCTGCTCACCGTCATCGGTGTAGCCGAAGCGTTGGGTCGCAGCGGAAAGAAGAGTGCGGTCAAGGCTCGCCGTGTACTCGATTTCTGCAGCGACCTCAGCGACAGTGTCGGTGAATCACGCAGCCGAGTGCGCATGCACTACGCAGGGCTTCCCCGTCCAGCGATGCAAGTGAATCTGTACAGCGAGTCCGGCCTCTTCATCGCCAGGGTCGACTTCTTGTTCACCGACCTCGGCGTGATCGGCGAGTTCGACGGGAGGGTCAAGTACTCGAAGTACTTGCGACCAGGACAGTCTGCAAGTGATGCCGTGGTGGCAGAGAAGAAGCGCGAGGATGCTTTGCGCTCACACGGGTGGATCGTCGTGCGCTGGACCTGGGCAGATCTCGAACACCCCGAACGGCTCGTGGAGAAGCTGAAGCGCGCCATCGAACTCGCCGCGACCCTTCCGGCGCCGCGCACCACCTTCGGACCGCCCGAGGCTTGATTCGCGCACCTTGCAGCCAACCGCGCACGTTGCAACCCGCGCGAACAACCGCAAAGCGCGCGAATGACGGGCGGGCGGCCCACGCGCGCGACGCGACCGCCACCATCCGCCGAAACCTGCGCGAAACTTGTCAACCAGCAGCGACTACCCTGTAGGGGCCATATTCCCTCGACGCTAGGATGCGCTGTTCAATGGCCGATACGCCGATCATTCCCGCTGATCTTCTGCCCGCCGACGGACGCTTCGGCTGCGGACCGTCCAAGGTCCGCCCCGAGCAGTTGCAGTCCCTGGTCGACGTGGGTGCATCCGTGTTCGGTACCAGCCATCGCCAGAAGCCGGTCAAGGACGTCGTCGCTCGGGTGCGCGGTGGCCTGCGAGACCTGTTCTCCCTCCCGGACGGTTACGAGGTCGTGCTCGGCAACGGCGGCACCACGGCGTTCTGGGATGCTGCGGCATTCGGTTTGATTCGCGAGAAGTCGCTGCACCTGACCAACGGTGAGTTCAGCTCGAAGTTCGCCTCGGTTGCCAAGAACAATCCATTCATCGGCGATCCCATCGTCGTCAAGGCCGACCCGGGCAGCGCGCCCGAGCCCACGTCGGATCCGTCGGTGGACCTCATCGGGTGGGCACACAACGAGACCTCGACGGGTGTGGCCATTCCGGTCAGCCGCCCGGCCGGTTCGGAGAATGCTCTCATCGCGATCGATGCGACTTCGGGTGCCGGTGGTCTTCCGGTGAACATCGCCGATTCCGATGTGTACTACTTCGCACCGCAGAAGTGCTTCGCCGCCGACGGCGGGCTGTGGGTTGCGTTGATGAGCCCAGCGGCACTCGAGCGCGTCAGCGAGATCGCGTCCACGGGCCGGTGGGTTCCGGACTTCCTGTCGCTGCCGATTGCCATCGCCAACAGCAGCAAGGACCAGACATACAACACTCCGGCGGTGGCGACGCTGCTGATGTTCGCCGATCAGATCGAGTGGCTGAACCGCAACGGCGGCTTGGACTGGGCCACCTCGCGCACGGCCGAGTCCTCGTCGCGCCTGTACGACTGGGCCACCGCGAGCGAGTTCGCCACCCCGTTCGTCACGAACCCGACGCATCGCAGCCAGGTCGTGGGCACCATCGACATCGACGACAAGATCGACGCCGCGCAGGTCGCGAAGATCCTGCGGGCCAACGGCATCGTCGACACCGAGCCGTACCGCAAGCTGGGACGCAATCAGCTTCGCGTAGGTATGTTCCCGGCCATCGAGCCGGACGACATCACCGCGCTCACCAAGAGCATCGATTGGGTCGTCTCCAACCTCGGTTGATCCGAGCGAACGACACGCGCCCCCGTTCGCTGAGCGCACCAATTGGTGCGCTCAGCGGGCGGGGGCGTCTGCGTTCGGTAAGCCTTTGGAGCGCAACGAAGTTGAGAGGGACAGCAGCGATCGTGTGCAACGGGCGAGAACGATGACTAGTGTTCGACTGGGCAGGATGCGTGTCGGACACGCGGCACAGATCACAGGTGGATTACTGTCGAGCAGGACGATATCGCGAGCCGGCGCGATGAGGAGGTCAAGGTGCGAGATCTACGCGTGATCGGTCTCGAACCGGACGGGCAATACGTGATCTGTACAGATCCCAAGACCGGCGACAAATTCCGGCTTCCGGCCGACGACAAGCTCCGCGCGGCCTCACGCGGCGACATCGCTCGACTAGGACAGATTGAGATCGAAATGGACAGTTTGCTCAGGCCCAAAGAGATACAGGCTCGAATCCGTGCAGGCGCCACCGTCGAACAGGTTGCGGCCGATTCCGGGATGGCATTGAGCCGAGTCGAGGTCTTCGCGCATCCGGTTCTGCTCGAACGGTCACAGGCCGCATCGATGGCTCAGGCCGGCCATCCGCTGCGCTCCGACGGCCCGGCGGTGCAGACTCTGGCAGAAGTGGTCGCCCTTGCCTTCCGTGGCCGCGGCCACCACCTCGACGACGCCACGTGGGACGCCTGGCGCGACGAGGACAACAAGTGGGTCGCGCAGCTGAAGTGGCAGGCCGGACGCACCACGAACAAAGCGCACTGGCAGTTCCTGCCGGACGGTCACGGGGGCACCATCACCCCGCTCGACGACGCCGCCTCGGAACTGGTCGACCCCGACTTCGGTCGTCAGCTTCGCGGACTCGCACCGGTTCGCGCACTCGAAGTTGCACCGGGGGACTCCGCTTCGGGACAGGAAGACTCGCAGCAGCAGTCCTTCGACGAGTACTACGGGACCACGGCGGACAGCGAGATCGACGGCGAGCTCGAGTCCCACAGCAGTGAGTCCCCCAGCAACGAGTCCCCCAGCAACGAGTCTCCGAGTGCCGAGTCCGCCCGCTCCGAACCCCGGCACGAGAGCGCTCCGGCGCCGAAACGCGACAAGAAGGGCAAGCCCGCGATGCCGTCGTGGGAAGATGTGCTGCTGGGTGTCCGCAGCAGCGGCCACAGCTGAACATGGTCGATTCCACGTCGATCAAGAAGGGTGCCGGGAGTGGGGGTCAAAGCATCAACCATCTGGTATGTCGACGCACCTGATTCGATGTCGCTGCTGCGGCATGTGACGTCATCCGACCAGGGGGCCGCGAGGGCGCTCGTCGAGAGTCTCTTCCCGGAATACACCGCGGTCCCGTCGAGTGAGACGTCGATCGTGGATGCGACCCATGCCTCCCCCGACGAGGTCTTCGTCGGGTGCTATCCGGGCGTGACCGTGGTGTGCGGGCCGAATTTGTCCCTGGCCAAACCGTCGTCGTTGCCCGATGTGTGGACGCGACCCTTGGCCTCGGACCGAACGTATCTCGTATCCACCGACCCGGAGACGGCCTGGGGGGCGTTCGCATACTGGGAGCGCGGGGCGTTGCGCCGCTCGTTCAGCGCCACACCCATCTACATCTACGAGGACACCGGGCTCCCGCTGGTGTGGGAGCGTCCGTTCTGGGCAGGTGAGCATCCGCTGATGTACCCACCGGGTGTCATGCCGGACCCGCAGTCACTGCCGTTCCATCCGCAGGAGTTCGCGGAAGCGGCCAACGCCGAGTGGCTCGGTTTCCGCTACACCGAAGCGCCCCGCGGCGAGGAACTCGACCCGCATTCGCTGCCGGTGAGCGGGTTCACCCTGTATGCGCCCGGGCAGTTGCCGCCGAATCAGCAGCCACCGTCGGTGACCGATTCGACGCCGCCGAAGCAGCCCCGACCTCGGTCCATCACACGGTGGTGGCGACGGAAATCCCCAGAGCCACGAAGCTGATCACGGCCCCGACGCAGACGCCGTAGACCGGCCATCGCCACACCGGGATCTTTCGCCATCGGAGCACGGTCGGCGCGCCGCCGCCGACGACGATCAAGTTGATCCCGATCGCGAGCAGGACGTTGATGTCGGCGAGTGCGCTTCCAAAGGCGGTGAGCGCGATGGCGGCGAGAATCGCCACCAGCACCGAGATGGGGACACCGGTGAAATAGACGTCCCGGTCCGTCATGCGAGTGATCCAGGTGCCTGTACGCGCACTCGTTCGTAGAATGCCATCGCGGCGGCGGTGGCGACGTTGAGCGAGTCCGTTCCCGGTGCCATCGGGATGCGTGCTCGCACGTCGGTGGCGCGCATCGCGTGTTCGGTCAGCCCCGGTCCCTCGGCGCCGAGTAGCAACGCGACCTTGTCACCGGTCATTGCCTCCGCGAGGGTCACTGCTGTCGGATTCGGCGTCAGCGAGATCGTCTGAAAGCCGCGTTCGCGCAGGATGGACAGTCCGCGCGGCCAGTCGGGTACGCGTGCGAACGGCACCCTGAGCACATGTCCCATCGAGACGCGGACCGCGCGGCGATACAGCGGATCGGCGCAGGCGGCGCCGAACAGTACGGCGTCCGCGCCGAGTCCGGCAGCGTTGCGGAACATCGAACCGAGATTCTCGTGGTCGTTGACGCCTTCGAGCACTACGACGGTGCGCGCGTTGTCGAGTACGTCGGTGAGCTCGAGTTCCGGTGGCCGGTGTGCTGCGGCCAGTACGCCCCGGTTGAGGTGGAATCCGATGGCTGCAGCCATGACCTCGGCGCTGGCCCGGTAGAACGGCACGTCGACCCCGTCGAGTCGTTCCCCGAGTTCCTGCAATCGGCGATCGACACCGAGGAGGCTGATCGGCGTGAATCTGGAATCGAGCAGACGCTCCGCGACGAGCACCCCCTCTGCGATCACCAAACCTTTCCCTTCGGGTAGATCGGGCCGCCGGTCGGAGGAGTTCAGATCGCGAAAGTCGTCGAGCCGTGGATCGGCTGGATCGTCGATGTCGATTACGTGTGCCACAGGTACATCTTGGCATTGGTGAGAATTGCGGCTTGTTGTGTAAAGCTGGATGGCGATGACTACCGACGAAACGATCACGATCAGAACCGCCACCGACGACGACTGGGATGCGGTCCGGCTGCTCGACGCCCATGCCTTCGGTGAGCACCAGAACTCCGAGGACCTGGCGGAGACGCAGATCCTCACGAGTTCGAAGCACGTGGTGATGGCCTGGGACGGGGACACCCCGGTCGGTGTCGCGATGCACTTCCCCATGTCGGTGACCGTTCCCGGCGGTGCCCAGGTCGAGGTGTCAGGCGTGTCGTGGGTGTCGGTTGCGCCGACGCACCGCAGGCGCGGGATTCTGCGTCGGATGTTCACCGAGCAGCACCGCAAGCTCGACGCCGCGGGCGCGCCGCTGTCGTTGCTGACGGCCAGCGAGGCAACCATTTACGGACGCTTCGGATACGGCCCCGCCACCGAGGAGCACACCGTCGTGCTCGATCGCCGTTTTTCGCAGTTCCACGCGGAGGTCCCTCCCGTCACCGGGGTCCGCCTCATCGAATCCGCCGAGGCGTCGAGGCTGCTTCCGGAGATCTACCATCGCTGGCAGCGAGTGACCCCGGGCGCACAGCCCAAGCCGCCGATTCGCTGGGAACGGTTCTTCGCGGACAGGGAGAACCGCCGGCAGGGGTTGACCGAGCTGTTCTTCATCGCCCACGCCGACGGCTACGTCGCCTATCGCCGCAGCGCCACCGAGAGCAAGATCGTCGTGCAGGAATTCATCGCCGTCACCGATCAGGCGTACGCCGAGTTGTGGCAGGTCCTGGCCGGGGTCGACCTCGTCGACACGATCGAGGTCAATCAGGCGCCCGACGAGGCGTTGCCGTTTCTGCTGACCAGTAATCGGTTGCCCAAGATCACCGGCCACTTCGACGCCCTGTGGTGCCGAATCATGGACGTCAAGACCGCCCTCGAGGCCCGCACGTACGGCGTCGACGCGCAGTTCGTCATCGAGGTGGAGGACCCGTTCCTCGACGCCGGTGGCAACTTCGACGTCACCATCTCCGGCGGTCGGGCGACGGTGACGCCCACCGAGGCGGCTCCGGACGCGAAGATGAAGCTCGACGTGCTCTCGGCCATGTACTTCGGCACGCACCGCGCAACCAGATTTGCTGCGGCCTCGCGCCTGTGGAGCAGGACGCCGGAAGCGTTGCACACCGTGGACATCGCATTCGCGACGGACCGTGCCGCGGTGCTGGGTTGGGCTTTCTAGGGAGCGCTCACCTGACATTAGTCATGAGCGGACCATGACTCCGTCATCGGAGTCGATGATGCCGTGCACTACTGGGCGAGCAGGGTTGTCGGCAAACTTCGAGGTATGAAACAACCGGACGAAGGAAACCTGTTCACCGATCTCGTGGAGTTCGGACCGGCGCCGACGATGGCGCGTGAGATCGTCGTCATCGTCATCTCCCTGGCTGTGCTGGGAGCCTTGTTCGCGATCGTGGGACCGACGCCACTCGTGTGGGCCATCTTCGGCGTCTCGCTCGTGCTGTTGGCCGGACGATTCGCAGTGGGTCTGCGCGGCTGGAGCAAGTCATGAGCACCCGCGTCGACGGAATCATCGAGGTCACCGGTATGACGCGGCGATACGGCAGCGGCCGAGGCGCTTTCGAGGCCGTGAGTGATCTGAGTCTGTCCGTCGAGGAGGGCGAGCTGTTCGGGCTGCTCGGCACCAACGGCGCCGGCAAGACCTCGACGCTCGAAGTGATCCAGGGGCTTTCACGTCCCAGCCAGGGCACGGTCTCCATCATGGGTATGGATCCGATCGCGCAGCGCCGCGAGGTGCGGCCGACTCTCGGGATCATGCTGCAGAAGGGCGGTCTGCCGTCCGACCTGACCACACTCGAAAGTGTGGAGATGTGGGCGGGAACCTGCAGCAATCCACTGCCTGCGCGCGATGTGCTTGCCCGCGTGGATCTGGCCGATCGTGCCGACACTCGGGTGAAATTTCTCTCCGGGGGCGAGCAGCGTCGCCTGGATCTGGCCTGCGCCATCATCGGTCAGCCCCGCGTGCTGTTCCTCGACGAGCCGACGACAGGACTCGATCCCGAAAGCCGCCGCAACACCTGGAGGTTGATCGAGGAACTCCGCGCCTCCGGAGTGACGATCATGTTGACCACCCACTACCTCGACGAGGCCGAACGGCTCTGCGATCGACTCGCCATCATGCACCGGGGACGAGTTGTCCGCAGCGGCACCGTCGCCGATGTGGTGGCCGGTCACCCGGCACGGATCCGACTCGATCTTCCCGACGTACGACTACCCGAGCTGGCCGGCGCGAGCGTGGACATCGAGGACGGACGTCTCGTCATCGACACGTCCTCCTTGCAGGACACGCTCACCGAGCTTCTGCTGTGGGCGCAGCGCAGCGGGGTACGCATCGACGGTCTGGACGCGCGCGCCGCGTCGCTCGAAACCGTGTTCCTGTCCATTGCCGACGAATTCGACGGTCGCAACCAGTTCGAAAACAGCAAGGAGGTCGCAGCATGAGTACTTCGACCGCTCTCGCTCGCGCGGAATTCACTCTGCTCGTTCGCAATCGGGTACTGCTGTTCAATGCACTGGTCATGCCACTGTTGTTCCCGGTGGCCTTCCTGTTCATCGGACGCGAGAACGGCAGCCTGCCCGACGCCACCGTGTCCTCGGCTCTCGAGGTTTTCGCGCTGTTCCTGCTCGTGTTCCTGGTCTACTACAACCTGCTCTCGGCGTACGCGACGAGGCGGGACGAGTTGGTACTCAAGCGACTTCGGACCGGTGAGGCGACCGACAATGAGATTCTCCTGGGCCCTGCGATACCGTCGTTCGCGCTCACCACGGTGCTCACCATCGTCGTCGCCGCATTCGTCATCGCCCTCGGCGGTAGCCTGCCGGTGAACCCGGTGCTACTCATCGCAGCCTTGGGCGGGGGCGCAGCGATGTTCGCGGCACTGGCCTTGATCACCTCCACGTTCACCAGAAACGCTGAAGCTGCTCAGATCACGAGTATGCCCGTCATCCTGCTTGCGATGGCCGGCACGTCGTTCATGCGGAGCATTGCACCCGATTCGCTAGGCACCGTGATCGAGCTGACTCCGTTTGCGGCCGTGCTCGATCTCGTCGATCTCGGGTGGATCGGCAGGACGGACCCGGCAGCAGCTCCCCTCTCCTTCGCCGAGACTTTCTCCGAATCCACCACGCCGTTGCTCGTCACGACGGCCTGGATCGTCGGTTCGATCGTCATCGCGAAGACTCACTTTCGCTGGGAGCCGCGTGCGTAGGACACGGTCGAGGGATTGAAAGACGGTGGAATCTGGAATGGTGGACCGTATGCAGCTGCGGCAGTACCTCGACCCCCGCCTCGCCTGGAAGGGCAGCTCCGAGGTGGACAAGGTGCGCCTGTACACGCGTCAATCGTTCGTCGGAATCTGTGTGCTCATCGCGATCGCCGCGGTAACCGACTCGATCGGCACGAATGCGTGGATCGTCGCGGCGGCGCTGACGGTGTGTTGCGCGGCAGCGGTCGTAGTACTGCTGCGACTGCCGCGAATCGGCGGCACTGCTGGTGGAGGAATCCGGTGGCCGTTGGGAGCGTGTGTCGCGGGGGCACTGGTCGCTGCGTTCGCCGGGCCCTCGCAGGTGGCGCTGTGGGCCCTGCTGATCGCCTCGGTTCCGGTGACGGCGGTGATCTCCTTGCGGTGGTCGTTCGTCCTCGCAGTCGTGGTCGCGGCGGGGGCGTTCTTCACCGGTTACGGCCCCGTCGGCGCCGGTGCGACGTTCTTCATCGTGGTGCTGATGGCCTTCACCGTGCAAATATCGATGTGGCAGCTGCACATCGTCACCGAGCTCGACTCATCGCGTGACGCAGCAGCTGCCCTGTCCGTTGCGGAGGAGCGCCTGCGATTCTCGCGGGACCTGCACGATGTCGTCGGACGGTCGCTGTCCGCCATCGCCGTCAAAAGCGAATTGGCGGCTGCACTTTCACGGCGTGGTGACGACCGCGCCGCGGACCAGATGGACGAGGTCCGCGATTTGGCGCAGCAATCGATGACCGAGGCGAGGCAGCTGGTGCGTGGATACCGGTCGATAGACCTTCGGGCCGAGATCGAGGGGGCGTCCTCGCTGCTGACAGCGGCCGGAATCGACACCGAGGTGATCGGCAGCCCCGATGCGGTGCAGGCGGAGTTTGCCGAGGCCGCAGCGTGGATCGTGCGCGAAGGTGCGACGAACATCCTGCGCCACTCCGATGCAACGCACTGCCGAATCGAGGTGACGGCCCACTCGGTACGCATCGTCAACGACAAGCCGCGTATCCGCTCGAGCAGCGACGGATCGGGCATCGCAGGTCTGCGTGAGCGACTCGCTACCGTGGGAGGGTCCGTCGAGTCCGTCCGCGATGACGATCGCTTCACGCTGATCGCCACATTCGGAAATGAGGCCGGATGATTCGCGTGCTCCTGGCCGACGACGAAAACCTCATTCGCACTGCGCTGGCGACGATACTCGCGCTCGAGGACGACATCGAAATCGTCGCGCAAGCGGAGTCGGGCGAGGCAGCGGTCGTTGCCGCCGAGAAGTTCGGGCCTGACATCGCCGTGCTCGACCTCCAGATGGGCGGCATCGACGGCATCGAGACGGCCGCCCTCATCTCCCGTTCGGTACCGACCTGCGCGGCGATCATCGTCACCAGCCACGGCCGACCGGGTTATCTCAAGAAGGCCCTCGCTGCAGGTGTCCGCGGATTTCTCCCCAAGACGACCTCGGCCGCGACGCTCGCCGAGGTAGTTCGCACCGTCCACTCGGGCGGACGCTACGTCGACCCGACGCTTGCTGCCGAGGCGATCGGTGCGGGCGACTCACCTTTGACGCCGCGGGAAGCCGATGTCCTCGAGTTCGCGGCCGATGGTGCGTCCGTCGCCGAGATCGCCGCACGTGCGCACCTGACACAGGGCACCACGCGCAACTACCTGTCCTCGGCCGCCGCAAAGCTGGGGGCGGCCAACCGGCACGAGGCAGCTGCGGTGGCGCGCCGTCACGGTTGGATCTGAAGCACGTCCAGTACGGGAATGCGGTGTCCCGCCGCAGGCCTGCTGAGCGAGAGTCTCAGGTTGTTGTGCCGAAGCAGATACACCGCAGCGAACAGACCAGTGGCAAGCGAGACGACCCCACCGATCAGCAGTGGCGCGCGCGGGTCGAGCACGTCGGCCAGCAACCCCAGGACCGGACTCCCGAGTGGCGCGCCACCGAGGAAGCAGAGCATGTAGATGCCCATGACGCGGCCACGCATGTCCGAGGGCACCGACATCTGCAGGATGTTCATCGCCGATGTGGTGAACGTCAGCGTCAGAGCGCCGGTCGGGACGAGCAGGATCGCGACGAGAACATAGTTCGGCATGAGGCCGACGAGTATTTCGAACACACCGAACACGATGACCGCGCCGAGGAACAGCCGCAGCCGAGGCGCCTTCGCCCGCCTTGCAGCGAGCGTCGCACCGGCGAGAGTGCCCACCGCGAGGGCGGTCGAGAGCAGCCCGTATGTGGCGGCGCCGCTCCCGAAGGTGTTGCGCGCGAGCACCGCCAGGGCAAGGGGAAAGTTCAGCCCGAATGTGGCGACCATGAAGACCGTCGCGAGCAGCACCCGTAGATCGGGCCTGGACAGCACGTAGGCGAACCCCGCGCGCACCTGTCCCTTTGCGCGCGGGGCCCTTTCGACCTCGAAGAGATCCTTCACGCGCATCGCCAGCAACGCCGCGAACACTGCGGTGAAGGAGGCTGCGTTGATGAGAAAGACCCAGCCGGTACCGATCACGGTGATGAGCACACCCGAGATGGCCGGTCCGATGATGCGCGCCATGTTGAACGTCATCGAGTTCAGCGCGATCGCGTTGGACAGCTTCTCCTGGCCGACCATCTCGATGGTGAACGACTGGCGGACCGGGGCATCGATGGCCGAGGAACAACCGAGGATGAATGCGATGACGTAGACGTGCCACAGTTCGACGACATTGCCGACGTCGAGAAGGCCGAGACCCAGCCCGCAGACGGCAGCAAACGCCTGGGTGATCATCAACAGCGTGCGTTTGTCGTATCTGTCGGCGAGCACTCCACCCCACACCGACAACACCAGAGTGGGCCCGAATTGCAGAGCCATGACGATGCCCACTGCCAGACCGTTACCCCCGGACAGGGTCAGTACGAGCCAGTCCTGCGCGACACGCTGCATCCAGGTGCCCACGAGCGAGACGATCTGCCCGGACGCCCACAACCGGTAGTTGCGCGTGCGAAGCGCGGCGAAGATCGGCGAAGCAGCCACTCTGAAGATAATAAACCTAGGTAACTACTCCGAGTCACTCACCAGGGCTCCGATGATGTCCACCGCATCACGGAGCACGGCCAACTGAGTCTCGTCTAGCCCGGCCAGCTGAGCCGTCATCCAAGCTTCGCGGGCGCTGGCCTCGTCGGCGATCAGTGCGTGCCCCGCCGGCGACAACGAGACGATCACCTGACGGCCATCGGTGGGGTGCGCGGTGCGCTCGACCAGCCCCAATTCGGCCAGCGAGGCGATGACCCTGGTCATCGACGGTGGCTGGACGCGCTCACGGGCGGCCAACGCACCCGGAGTCATATCGCCCTCACGACTGAGAGTTGCCAGTGCTGACAGCTGAGTCAGCGACACCTGCGAGTCGACCCTCCGACCCCTGAGATAGCGAGTCAATCTCACCACCGCGAGCGACAGATCGCTCGCCAATTCACGGTTGTCCTTGACACTGTGTCCCGACGTCACAGCGCAGAGACTACGCCTACCTGCACCGATCAGCTCAGGTAACGGCGTCCGTGATGGGTCCTACGACGAAATAAGCGACAAACAACAGCGCAACGATCCATAGCAGGGGATGAACCGACTTCGCTTTGCCTCCGCCGACCGCGAGTACGACCCAGGCGATGAACCCGACTCCGATCCCGTTCGCGATCGAGAACGTGAACGGCATCACGACGATGGTGAGGAACGCAGGCAGGGCGATCTCGAACCGGCTGAAGTCGATGTCGCGAACCTGCCCCATCATCAACGCACCCACGATGACCAGCGCCGGAGCCGCAGCCTCGATCGGCACGATCGCCGTCAGCGGCGTCAGGAACATCGCTGCGAGGAACAGCACTCCGGTGACGACGTTGGCCAAACCGGTGCGGGCGCCCTCGGCGATGCCGGATGCCGATTCGACGAACACCGTGTTCGACGATGCCGAGGCGCCGCCGCCGGCGATCGCGCCGGTCCCCTCGATGACGAGTGCCTTGCCGATCTTCGGCAGCGTGCCCTTGGAGTCGACGAGTTTCGCTTCCTTGCCGAGGCCCGTCATGGTGCCCATGGCATCGAAGAAGTTGGCGAGCACGAGAGTGAACACCAGCAAGCTCGCGGCCAGCACACCGATCCGAGTGAACGCACCGAGCAGATCCACCTCACCGACGAGGGCGAGATCCGGAACCTGAAAGAGTTGCTCGGGCAACAGCGGAACGCTCAGATTCCAACCCTTGGGGTCGACGCCGTTCGACGGCCCCACGTCGGTGACGGCCTCGACGATGGCTGCGACGACGGTGGTCACGACGATGCCGATGAGCAAGCCACCGCGGATTCTCCGCACCACCAGAACGCCCATCAGCAACAGGCCGAAGACGAAGACCGCCGTCGGCCAGGATGCGATGGAACCGTCGATACCGAGACCGACGGGAACCGTCGTGCCGGCCGCGTCGGGGACGCGCCGGACGAAACCGGAGTCGACCAGTCCGATGAAGGCGATGAAGGCGCCGATGCCCGCGGCGATGGCGGCTTTGAGTTCCATCGGGATCGCGTTGAACACTGCGGTGCGAAAGCCGGTGACGGCCAGCAGCACGATGATGATGCCGTCGATCACGACCAGCCCCATGGCTTCCGGCCACGTCACCTGCGGTGCGATGCTCACCGCCAGCAGCGTGTTGATACCGAGACCCGCAGCGATGCCGAACGGATAGTTGGCGACGATGCCGAACAGAATGCTCATGAATCCGGCGACGAGCGCGGTGACCGCGGCGACCTGAGCCACCGGCAGGATGTTGCCCAGCACATCGGTCTTCGCGGCTGCGTCGTCGGCGGAGAAGCTACCGAGGATAAGCGGATTGAGGACCACGATGTAGGCCATCGCGACGAAGGTGACGACCCCGCCGCGCACCTCTGATCCGACGGTGGATCCACGCTCGGTGATCTTGAAGTAGTTGTCCAGGAGCCTGGGCGACAGTGCCATGGGGGTAACCTACATTTCGTGGAGCGTGAGCCAGAACCGCAGGTGCTGAGCCCTCGCATGACCAACCCCACACCGGTGATCGCCGCGGGCATCGGGCTGTGGATCGCAGCCACCGTGGTGGTACTGCTCGCCGGCGACCGTTGGGCGTACGCGCTCCATACCTGCTGGGCCGGAATAGGCGTCGGGACCGCCGGTTTCGTGGTTTTTCTCGTGCAGCGTGCTGCGTCGCGGCGCGGGGACAAGACCGCCCAACGCGGCCTCGACTAGCGGCGGCTCGAGAGTTACCGCCGTCACCCGCGCCATCGCATCGTCGCATGGCTCACTGCTGTAGCGCTCTGACGTGCGGAAACTCACTACTTGATCGGTTGAGTTACACAGAGTTAACGTGGACCATGGGTTATGTCAGTTGATAACCACACGATCTACGAAAGCCATGCCATGAAGCTCGTTTCTCAGTTCCGCACCCGCCGCAACCACACTCGCTCGCTCCGCGCTCTCTACGCACGCGCGCACTCCGTCAGCAGCCCGTCGATGCGCGACGAGCTGCTCGTGATCGCCCAGCGAAGCGACTACGCACGCTGAACCTGCTGAAGACGGAGATCCACAGCAGCCCCCAGAGGGCGCCGAGGATCCATCCCGCCAGCACATCCGTCGTCCAATGCGCACCCAGGTAGATCCGGGACAAACCGATCACCAGGGTCGCCGCGATCGGGACGGCGAGCAAGGTGAAGTTGTGCAGCCACCACGTCCGCGATCGCAGCATGACTGCGATCGCGAGCGTGGCCAGCAGCGCCGACATCATCGCGTGCCCGGACGGAAACGCGTGCGACGCAACGTCGACCAGCCGTTCGGGCTCCGGTGGGCGCTCGCGCCCCACGATCAGTTTGATCGCGTTCATCACGCCCCACCCCGTCAGCATCGAGCCGGCAACCAGGACGGCGTCCGCGCGACGCCCGGATGTCAGTAGCGCCGCACAGCCGGCGCTCGCCCAGACGAACATCCACACCGTGTTCCCCGCAGTCGTGACGACCAGGAAGACCGCCGTCAGCCATGCAGCGCGGTGCTCGACCATCCACTGCAGTATCCCGATATCCATCTAGGCCCGACCGTCCACGGGTCGGTGCCAGCTGTCGGCGCAGTGCGTCGTTCCATCCTCGGTGACCCACCAGCTCACCGATCGCTCACCGCTGACCGCGCCGCGCAATCGCACCGCGAGTTCGCGGTGCACGACGACCTGTCCGACGGGAAGCTCCAAACCCATCGCGGCGCAGGCCAACACAGCTCCCGGCTCTCGATCCCACGAACTGACCCGTCCGACTCCCAGGACGTCGGCCTCGATCGACTCCGATGCGGTGCGCACGTCCAGCACCGAGGCCAGAACCGAAGCGGTCGCCATCGAGGACAGCACAGCCACGTTCGACGGGACGACACCGGCGAACCACGGCCGATCCACGATCACCGCGTCGTCCGGGTCGACGACAGCACCGGATATCGTTCGCACCCGCGTGGGTAGATCGAGGTCGTCGAGATCGACTCTGCCGGATGCCACTGCCTCGGCAACCGATCGGTGAGCTCTGGCGATCACCGCCGGAGTAGGTGATCTGACGGGATCGGCGAGTCGCTCGAGAATCACCCGAGTGAACCACGCACCCTCACACGTGGCCGGTGCCAACGCAGCCGCCAGCTCGTCCGCATGCGGGTGCTCGAAGGGGTCCAGCAGACCCGCGAAACTCTCGTCCGACGGCGCCCGAAAAGTTCCCAGCGGCGCGCCGTCGACGCGTGCGTGCGTGCGCAGCCACCACGCGGTGTATCCGTCCGCAGCCGCCGCCGCGGCGTGCGTGCTGGGGTTCGACGCCAACTGTGTCAACGCTTGCGGCCACAGCCGCGAGTCCACCAGATCCAGATCGCGCACGGCGACAAGCTCCGCAGGATCCTCCGGCAGCGAGGCCCACCACGTTTCCTCGTCGTCGAGATCGTGATCCGGCCCGGTAGGAAGATCGTCGGTGACGATGCCGAAATCCCACCCCACCCCGACCGCGCGCAGCGCGTCGGCGCCGTACCGGTCCACTGTCGAGCTGGCCACCAGCCCGAACGGTGAGTCCTCGGCGAGGAGCCGAGCGAGCGGCGCGTCGGGCAGCAGTAGCTCGTCAGCTGCCCGCACCTCCCCGTGCGAATCCGTCAGCGGAAGCGCACCGAGCCACGACGGGAGTTCCCTCGCATCCCGGGCGAGCGTGAGCACCGTCTCGGCGAGGCCGTCGACGGCCTCCTCGTCGTCCCAGTCGAGGTCCTCCAGCAACGCCTCGAGGGCGGGATCGGACAGCAGATCGGTGGGAGTCGCGTCCGTGGCACCGAGCTGCGCGAGGAGACGGCGCGCTGCGTCCGGATGCACGAGCCTGGCCCAATGCAGCCCCTCGAATGCGGCGGCGCCCGAACCGATCTCAGCTCCGAGCACGGTGGTGCGCGGGCCGGTGACCATTCTTCCGTCCGCCAGTGGAACGGGCAGTGCCGCAAGCTCTTCGACCTGGGTGCCGTCGGCGACGAGCGGCAGCAGGGCGTCGTAGAGCGCCCCCCACCACGACGGCTCGCGCTCGACATTCGCCAGCATCTCGGCCAGCTCCGCCAGACCGATCCGCTGCACACCGAGCGCAGCCAGAGCAGCCGCGTGCCGCGGACCGGACAGCGACGCGTCGACGAGGTTGCCGAATACCTCCACCAGCAACGCGAGAAGTTCCGCAGTGGATCCGGGCAGCAGTAACGCCCGCGACGGGACCAGATCTGCACCCGCGGCGCCGGGCAACCAGGCCGTCGCCGAGGACTCACGCAGAATCCGTTCTCGCAGCACACCGTCGACCTCGCTGCGGGCGAACCCGGGGACCGGCACGAAGCGCGGCCGAGCAGCGGGCGGAAGCGCTGCGAGCAGGTCGCCGTAGCCGTCCGCGAGCCCGTCGATGTTCGCTCCGGGCAGCACGCGGCGTCGGTCGGGCTGCATGGGCACGTCGGCGACGATCAGCGCCGGCAGCGAGAGTTCCTCATCCGAACGTGTCGGCGCGCGAAGAACATCCGGTCCCGACGGCGTGGGCATACCGTCGACGATCGGGATCAGCCAGCGCGCGTGCGGGGCCCGGAACTGCCACCACCGGCGATCGCCGACGGAAACCGATTCGAGGCCGTTACCCAGCTCGGCCACGGTTCGATCGATGCGTGTACCTGCGATATCGATGGACTCGAGCGACTGCAACTCCACAAGCAGATCGGTTGCCTCCGTGCGCATCTCGCGGAGCAGGTTATCGCCGTCATCATCGCGCAGCGTCAGCACGATCTCGGACGCATATCCCTCGCGGGGCGGCTCGTTCGAAGGCCAGACGAGCCGCAGAACCGGCATCTCATCACTCGGCAGGTGAAGTCCGCCAGCGTCGAGTTCCTGTCGCGTCGACGCCGCGCTGAACCGCAATCCACCTGAGAGAGAACGAAACTCGATCTCATCGGCGACGGCCCGCACGGCGGTGAATCCGACGCCGAAGCGGCCCACATCGGCGGAATTCGCCGATACAGCCTTCTCCGACACACGCAGCGCAGTGAGCGCATGCACCCCGCCGATGTCGAGTGGAGCCCCGGTGTTGGCGACGTGCAGTTCCCGGCCGGTGAGCCACACTCGAACTCGCCCGGGCTCGCCGCCGCGTGATGCGGCATCGGCGGCGTTCTGCGCGAGCTCGGTCAGCAGTCGATCGCGGTAACCGCCGCGCACCAGGTCGGCTTCGGTGGCCGCGTCCTCACGCAATCGAGTGGGCGAGGACGTCCACGCGGACAGTGTGGCTGCGCGCAGCCCCGCGGTACCGAACGGATCGGTCAGTCGGTCGATTGCGTGTCCAGCGGGGTCTCGTCGGTCGGGTGCGGCTGGGGTGTCGCCTCTGCCGGGGCGCTCGCCGCCTCTGCCGGAGCGGTCACCTCGACGGCTGCGTCGTCATATGGATCGAACTGCGGAGAACCTGCGCCGGTGGGCAGTTCGGTGTCCGAGTGCGCACCGCAGCCGTACTCCGCATGCACCACTCGTCCGTCGGCAGCGTACTCGTTGCCACACACGCCGAAAGCCGCCGACAGTGATCCGGCTATGGGGAGGAAGAAGCCGCACAGCCCGCACGTCGACGGCGCCGCCTTGGCCATCTCGCTGTCCGGGCCGAACTCGCCCTCGTGCCAACGCTCGGCTGCGTCGAGCCGGCCCTCACGACTGATGACCTGGGTACGTCCGAGACCCAGCTCGAAAGCGACATCGTCGATTGCCGGGTCGCCCGTCGCGACGTAACCGGGGACCAGACGCGGATCCTGCTGCCGCGGGGGAAGCAGATCACCCGGTCCGAGATCTCCGGGGCGGATGCGCTCGTCCCAGGGCAACCAACCCGGAGCCACCAACGCATCAGGACCGGGCAGCAACACCGTTTCGCTGATGGTTGCGGTGTCCGCACCGTCGGGAGCTGCCACCACCACGGCCCACTGCCAGCCGCGATAGCCGGGCAGATCCGCGATGAAGCGATGGGTCGCGGCCGTATCGTCCTCGGCGGTGACACCGAGATACTCGCCGACGCCGCCCTCCACCGAATCGATCAGTGCGCGGCGCGCCAAGTCTGCTGCCTCGGCTAGGACAGGACGAATCTGGTCGAGCTTTGTAGAAGATGTGAAACTCACACATTCATTTTGCCGCATCCCTTGGAAACCGCCCAGTTCGGGCTGCCATGATGGAGTGATGACGGCCTCGCGACGCCAATTTTCGGGCCGCACAACCGCGGTAGCCGGTATCAAGGCGGTGGCCCCTATCGCCACTGTGGCCTCTATCACCGCGGTGGCACTGGTGTTCACTGCGTGCTCCCCGGCGAGTAGCGAGGACACCTCACCGAACACCGCTGCATCGAACACCGCGGCGTCGAACACTGCGGCGTCGGACACTGCGGCGTCGGACACTGCGGCGTCGGACATGACCGTCGCCGTGACACGCACACTCCCCCACGACCCCACTGCGTTCACCCAGGGTCTGGAGGTCTCTGGCAACGAGCTGTTCGAAAGCACCGGCCGCAACGGCACGTCCTATGTCCGGGTGAGCGATCTCGAGTCGGGCGCAGTGCTGCGGCAGGCCGACCTGTCCGAGGAGTACTTCGGCGAAGGGTTCACCGTCGCCGGTGACATCGCATGGCAGATCACCTGGCGTGACGGCGTCGCGTTCGCTCGAGATCCGGGCACACTCGCCGAGGTACGCCGTGTCGACTACGACGGCGAGGGCTGGGGTTTGTGTCACAGCGAGGACTCCGGGCTGGTGATGAGCGACGGATCGTCCACCCTCACCTTTCGCGATGCGGATTCGTTCGATGTCATCGAGGAGAAGGAGGTGACGTTGGGTGGTCGACCGCTGTCGAATCTGAACGAACTCGAATGCGCGTCCGACGGCTACGTCTACGCGAACGTCTGGCAGAGTTTCGACATCGCCCGTATCGACCCGCGGTCCGGCGCCGTCACCGCGATGATCGACGCGTCACCGCTGTGGGAATCATTGACCGCGGCCGAGCGCGCCGTCGCCGACGTCCTGAACGGAATCGCGCAGATTCCGGGCACGGACAGGTTTCTCGTGACGGGGAAGCTGTGGCCGAACATGTTCGAGGTGGAGTTCCGACAGCTGTGAGTGAGTCGATGTACTCACCGACCGACGTTTTAGGACAGAATTGATCTCGTGACCGATCCCCGTGACTCCGACGCCCCAGCGGGTGAGGACCACCCAGGGTTCCACAACTACCGACCCGCCGGCAGCAACGACAACCGGCCCACCGGTAGTGACCCAGGCGTGCCCCGCCGGGTCGCCGACTCGCCGACCACCCGCGTGACCGGTCGCCGGACTCCCTTGCCACCGCTGCATCCGGTGACGCCCCCGCCGGGGAGCACGAAGCGGCACCCCAAGGCGCCGCGGATGCCTCGAAAGCTCACGGTCACTCGGGTCGCTGCGATGCGCAGTCGCGAACTCACCGGCAAGGGCATCGCCTCGTTTCAGCGCGCCGCGAAAGCCGACGGAGCCGACAAGTCCGGTCTGACCGCGTTGACGTACGCGACCATGGCCAACTTCGCCTCCGATGCCGCCCTCGCCGTCGCGCTCGCGAACACGTTGTTCTTCTCGGCGGCCGCCGGGGAGGACAAGATCAAGGTCGCGCTGTATCTGCTCATCACGATCGCGCCCTTCGCCGTGATCGCTCCGCTGATCGGACCGATGCTCGACCGGTTCCAGCACGGCCGCCGAGTAGCGCTCGCGACATCGTTCCTGCTGCGGACGGTGCTGGCGGTGGTACTGGTGTTCAATTTCGACAGTTGGGTGCTCTATCCGGCAGCGCTTGGCATGCTGGTGCTGAGCAAGTCCTTTGCCGTACTCAAGAGCGCGGTGACACCGCGTGTTCTGCCACCTGAGATCGACCTCGTCCGCGTCAATTCACGGCTGACGGTCTTCGGCCTGCTCGGCGGGACCATCGTCGCAGGTGGCATCGCTGCACTGATCGCGTTCGTCGCCGACTCACCCGGCGCGCTGTGGTTCGTGGCCATCATCACGGTGTTCGGGGCGTACCTGAGCATGCGCATTCCGTCGTGGGTCGAGGTCACCGAGGGCGAGGTGCCCGCCACCCTGAGCTACCACGGCGAGGACACTGCGGTCACCGTCGTCGCACGCGAGATTCGCGCGACGGCTCCGCCGAAGAACCGACGCCAACCGCTCGGCAAGGCCGTCATCACTGCACTGTGGGGCAACGGAACCATCCGGGTGCTCACCGGTTTTCTGACGCTCTACGTCGCTTTCGTCGCCAAAGCACAAACCGATCACGAGCCCGTCAAGCAGGCCGCGATGCTCGGTCTCGTCGGAGCCGCCGCCGCGATCGGCAACTTCGCCGGCAATGCGACCGGTGCGCGGCTCGAGCTGGGCAAACCTGCCATCGTCATCCTCCGGTGCACCGCCGCCGCGACTGCCGTCACCATCGTCGCCGCCCTCACCGACAGTCTGCTGACAGCGGCTCTGGTAGCGCTGGTGGCCTCGTGCGCGAGCGCGCTGGCCAAGGTCTCGCTCGACGCGTCGTTGCAGTCCGATCTACCACCGGAGTCGATCGCCTCGGGATTCGGACGATCGGAAACTGTGTTGCAACTGTGCTGGGTTCTCGGCGGAACAGCGGGCGTACTGCTCCCCACCGAGTTCTGGCTCGGCTTCACCGTCGTGTCGGTGGTGCTGACCCTCGGACTCGTCCAGACGTTCCTGACCTACCGCGGCAAGACCCTGCTACCCGGGTTCGGCGGCAATCGACCCGAGCACGCCGACCAAGAAATTACCGATAGCTATCACAGACAGAACGTGAGTTGAGTGAACTTCGCACCGAAGACCAAGAAGCTACTGGCCATCGGAACTGCCGGACTCGTCGTCCTGGCCGTTGCGTTCGTCGCGGGATTGACGATGTTGATCCGGCAGGCCCCCGCGCATCTACCGACGATCACGGCATTCGCCAATGGGAAGGCCGTCAGCGTCGAGCCGTTTCTGTACTGCCCGGTCGACGCCCCGCTGTGCGAAAGCGAGGGCGTCACCACGGTGCTGCCGGTCAGTGAGCACAGCGTGCTGCAGCTGTCTCTGCCGTCGGAGATCACGTCGGCCCCGTGGATCGCGGCAGCGGTGTACGCGGGCGAGGGCAGCGACATCGTCGAGACCGACACCTTCTACCTACCCGGCGAGAAGCTGCACCTGACCGTGCCTCCGCTGGACGGCGACGGACGCGAACTGCTGGGCGTCGAGATTCGACTGCCCTCGGGAATCATCGACTCCGACACCCAGCAGGAGGAGATCATCTCGCACGCGATCTGGTCGATAGCGACCATCGAGCCGGTCGCCGCCGACTAGTTCAGCTGTCGAGCTCGCGCGCGACGGCGCGCACCACCTCGGAGATCTTCTGAGCTGTCTTGCGGTCCGGGTACTTGCCCTTGCGCAGCTCAGGCTGCACGGTTGCTTCGAGCAGCGTGATCATGTCCTCGACCATGCCGTGCAGCTGGTCGGGGGTGTGTTTGCGCTCGACGTGTTCGCGGCGATTGGCAGTGTTCTGGCGCACGGTGGGTGCGGGGGCGAGAACCTCGAGTGTCAACGCCTGCGGACCTCGACGGCCCGCAGCCACACCGAACTCGACGCGTTGGCCCGCCTTGAGGCTTTCGACGCCTGCAGGCAGCGCAGAGGAGCGGACATAGACGTCCTCCCCTTCCTCCTGCGAGAGAAAGCCGAATCCCTTGTCGACGTCGTACCACTTCACCTTGCCGGTAGGCACTGCGCTCACCCGTCCATTTGTCTCGTATGGTCTTGCTGGCATAAAATTTCGCGCCCCGCACAACAAGGCAGGACGCGAATACACCAGTCTAGCGCGAAGGGTAGGTGCCGGGCACCTCGGTTTCCTTCGCAGCTACCGTTGCTCCTGTGACAGAACGACGACGCAGCGCGAACTCCGTACTCCTGCGAATAGCACTGACTCTGTTCGCAGCGGGACTCCTCGCCATCGCAGCGATATTCTTGGTGCCTGCGGTCGGCGGGAACGAGCCGCCGCTTTGGCTTTACCTGACTGCAATGCTTGCGGCGCCGACTGGATTCGTTCTCGCGATAGTCTTTGCGTTGTTGTCCGGCAGGCGTGCAAAATAGGTTGGGGAAGAACATCGTGCGAGTGATCCTTAACATCATCTGGTTGATCTTCGGTGGGCTGTGGCTCGCGCTCGGCTACTTCCTGGCAGGCATCATCTGCTGCATTCTGATCGTGACCATTCCGTTCGGCATCGCCTCGTTCCGGATCGGCGTCTACGCACTGTGGCCGTTCGGCAAGACCGTGGTGGACAAGCCCACATCCGGAGTCGCCTCGGTGGTCGGGAACGTCATCTGGTTGATCGTGGCGGGTGTGTGGTTGGCAATCGGGCACATCGTCTCTGCCTTCGCAATGGCGATCACCATCATCGGCATCCCCCTCGCCATCGCGAATCTGAAGATGATCCCGATCTCGCTCATGCCTCTCGGCAAGGACATCGTCGACGTCTGAAGTCCGGGCAGGGTCCCGTTGTGGAACGGCACGGGAACCTTTCGCAGGGTCGCAGCATCCAACTTCAGGTGGAGGTAAATTCCTTCCCGGTCGAGGCGCCTCGATGCCCGGCCGATGCGAGAAGGGCGGATGGACTGTGTACAGGTGCACTGTGACGGCGCGATGCCGTGGATGCATGCTCGACTCTCGTCGCGAGGTTCGGCAGTGATGGCTGTACGTGACTGGGCACTCGCGATCGATTTCGGTACGTCGAATACCGCTGCAGCGCACACGAGCCCGATCAGTGGTGCGGTGGAGGCGCTGACTCTGTCGCACAATCGCACGACGATGTCGTCGTCGGTCTTCGTCGAATCGCCGGACCGTATCGCAGTCGGAGACGTAGCGACCGACCGCGCCGAGTCGAACCCTGCCGCGTTCATCCCGGCCCCGAAACGCGCAATCGGGCAGGGGGTGGTGACGGTCGACGGGTACACGGTCCCCGCGGCTGTACCGGTGGCTGCTGTTCTCGACTCTGTGATCGCACGTGCCAGGGCTGCTCACGGCGGTACCGCGCCATCGAAGCTGGTGCTGACACATCCCGAAGCCTGGTCGAGACGTGAGATTCAGGTGTTGCTCGATGCCGCCGCCCAGCTCGGTCACGATCCGTCTCAGGTGACCACGGTGTCCGAGCCTCGCGCGGCCGCGCACTATTACACCCGCGCGCACACGGTGACGCCGGGAACGAAAATCGCGGTCTTCGACTTCGGCGGAGGCACCCTCGACGTCGCGGTTCTCGAAGCGAACGCCCGCGGGAGCTTCGACGTCGTAGCCGCCCGCGGTGACAACGGGTTGGGCGGAAAGAACCTGGACGCGCATATGCGCCGCTGGGTGGACCAGCAACTCGATGTCCGCGACCCCGATCTGCTCGACTTCGTCCGCACACGGGCCGCTCTGGACGTGCGGTATGCACTCGAGGATTCGATCCGTCGGGCGAAGGAACTGCTGTCGGAGGCTCCGTCTGCAACGATCACGGTCACCGGCGACGGGCGCACCGAGCGTTTCCAGATCACCCGGGACGAGTTCGAAGAGCTGATCTCCCCGGTGTTGGACAAGGCAGTCGAGCTGGCCAGGGCGACGCTGCTCGACGCCCGCATCACTGAGCCCGGCCAACTCGAAGCGCTGTACCTCACCGGCGGGTCGTCGAGGATCCCGGCAGTGCACGACCGCCTGCGCCCCCTCGGACCGATCGCGACGCTGGACGATCCGAAAACCGTGGTGGCGCAAGGAGCGTTGGCAGCCGCTGCACCGATCGTCCGCACCCCGCAGGGCTCGATCCACAGCCCGCAGGGCTCGACTCGCACTCCGGGACCACAACCGACATGGCCGGCTCCAGCGGTTCCCACTCCGCCTACTACTGCGTTCGCCGAGTGGCCGAGCCCGTCGACCGAAGCACCCGCGCACCCCGATCCCGCTACGGGTGGGCACAAGAAGCTGGCGATGGCAGGTGCCGCGGTCGCGGTCGCGGCGATCGCAGCCCTGGCAGGATTCTTCGTCCTCGATCGAAGCAGCGGCGATGCGGACACACCGACCGCGGACGGGCCGAGCTCGAGTGTGGCACAGGACGTCGATCCGGCTGCGGCGTCGGGAGGCGGAAGCGGGGACACGCCGCCGACGACGAAAGAGGCTGTCGTCGCGGCCCTTCCATCGGCGCTGCGCTCGGAGCTCTCGGACTGCAAACAGACCGGAGAGACCGACAACGGCGGTGCGCAGCTGCAATGCCAGATCGCGGCGGACAGTTTTTTGACGAGCGGAATAGTCGAAGAGAACAGTGGGGCGTCCTACATCACGGTCTCGGTGGACATCCGTGATGCAAAGAAGCAGGTCCTGCGGCTCCGGCAAGGGAATCAGAACGACACCGCGGCCGCCGACAATCAGATCGTGGAAAACGTCGCTCGCACTGCTGCGGCGCACCTGTCCGCTCCAGAGATCACCGGTGCCTATTCCATCGCCTACGCCAACGGCTCGACCGGCGTGATGGTGGGTTATTACGACGCGGTCGGGGCCGACGGAGCGAAGACCTTCCTCAGCCGCGCAGGACTGATCAACTAGCTACCCGAATATACTCGGCGACAACACTTTCCACAGCAGGGGCTGCCAGGACCAATCCGGTCTTGGCAGCCCCTACTGCTGCTTCTCCCAAGCACTGAAGGGTTCGAGTCGCGACATCTTTTTCGATGCTCGGGAACCTTTCGCGGGCCCGGGTGCATCCAACTATCGACCGCAACGAGAGCAACTCGAAAATACGCCCGAAAGAGGACATGCCATGCAGAACGACGACAAGTCCGTCTACGACAGCACCGACTCCGCCGAGTACGAAGCCAAGCTCGACGCGATCGCCGCCGATCCGAACATGAGTGTCGAGGAAAAAGCCGACGCCATCACCAACGCCATGGAGGAAGAAGTGAACGAAATCTCCGCTGCCAACTCGACATCCGACGACCGGGCAACTGCATCCGAGCCGGCAGCATCGTCGGCCGAGGTGACCGCCGACCCGTCGACCGCCACCTACGGCGACACCGCGGCCAACGCATCGGAATCGGTGCCCCCTGCCGAGGCACCGGTTGCCTCGACGGTCAACGAGACGATCGGGGTCAACGGTCAGGTCGACTACGTCTCGCCACGCGATGTGGACGGCGACGGTCTCGTCGATCTGACTCATTCGCGAGTCGACGGAATCGACACCACCACCCACTATGAGGAAGACGGCACGATCACACTGATAGAGCAGGACACCGACTCGAACGGCACCTACGAGACCGCAGTAGCGCGGCAGTCCGACGGCAGCATCCGCATCGCCGAGGATCTCGACGACGACGGCACGGTCGATCTGGCAACGTTCCACGACCCCGTCAGCGGTGCGCCGGTCCGCCAGGACACCATCGAGGGCAATGCAATCACCGAAACACTGCTGGACGTGAACGGCGACGGTGACGCGGACGTCCTGCTGATCGACTCGAACGGCGACGGCCGGTTCGACACCGCGATGCTCGACTCCGATGCCGACGGCCGCGTCAACGCCACCCTCGTCGACACCGACGGTGACGGCCAATTCGATCTTGGTCAGCTCGACAGCAACGGTGACGGTGATTACGACACCGTGGCCACCAGCGCCGACACGGATCTCGGAAGCATCGAGAGCCTGGAATCCACCATTCCCGCCGACGACAACTACCACGCGCAGGCCGGCACGTATCCGGCCGAATCGCACAACGACCTCTGACCGAGCATTCTTCGAAGACAAAGGGGGCCGACCGATGCACGAGCTCGATACGACCGCGATGTGGCCGTCCGATGCGGCAGATGATCTCGCCGACAGGTTTGTCGCAGAGCAGGTCACCACGGACTACTCCGAGGACAGCATGGCAGTCGCCGCGCTGGTCGGTGCACCGGCCGGCCCCCACCGTGAGGACCAGTACGAACCTGTCGACACACGACCCGAGTCGGGTTCACCCTCCGCGGCCGACTCCCTGGCAACGGGAAACCCTGCACTCGACATCGACCTCTCCGACGTCGACCTCTCCGACGTCGACCTCTCCGACGTCGACCTCTCCGACGTCGATGTTCCGACGTCACCAAGCGATGCCGATGCAGTGCACGGAAACCCTGCGCAATGGACTATCAACTGGTTCTACCAACAGTTCGACGGATACTGTGGCCCCGCGGTCGTCGGACAACTCGTCGCCGAATACACCGAGGCCGACATCAGCGACCCCCGACACCTCGTCGACCGCGCAGTCGAGTTAGGGCTGATGGCCGGTGATGATCCTGCCGGCGGAATGACACTGCCCGACATCGAGATACTTCTCGAAGATCAGGGTGTGCCCGCCTCCATCAGCGCTGGGTCTCTCGACGATCTCCGCTCTGCCCTCGACAACGGGCACGGCGTCGTCGCGATGGTCGACTCCGGAGAGATCTGGAAACCCGAGCACGAAGGCGTCGAAGACAACCGCCCCGATCATGTCCTGGTCGTCGCCGGCATCGACGACGCACGCGGCGTCGTCATCCTCTCCGACCCCGGAGTACCGTACGGCAATCAACTCGAGGTTCCGATCGAGCAGTTCGAGCAGGCCTGGGCCGACTCGGGGCATCAGATGCTCGTAGCCGACGATTCGGATCCCGATTTGATGCCGGCCGGCACCGACTCGACCGCCACGGCACCGCCCGTATCCGACACGCGGACGCCCAGAACGACGGTCATCTCGCTTCGCTCGTGAACCAACAGGCACAATGAACACACCGGACCTCGAGGCGCGCCATCACAGCCCGCAGCCGAGTCGATCGAACAGTAGCGAGGTGAACGATGACCGACGACCACATGGCCTTGTTGCGTGAGCTCGCCGGCGACCTGCCACCGCTTCCCGACGAGGTCTGGAACCGCACTCTCGACGCCGCGTTCGCCCCCTACGCAGCCGTCGATTCCGACCTTGTTCCCGAGATGGACGATCGTCCCATCGTCCCCGACGACGAGGACCTAGTGCTCGACGACGAGGACCTCGTCCCCGACGACACTGTGCTCGACGACACTGTGCTCGACGACACTGTCCCCGACGGCACCGTGCTCGACGACGAAGACACAGTGCTCGACGACGGTGACAGCGAGAGCGACCTTCTCCTGGCCGACGACCTGGGGATCGACACCGACGACGCAGGACCGGGTGACGACCTCGGTCGCCACCTCGATATCGACCTCGGGCATCCCGACCAGCCGGGCGACGACCTGCTTTGACGCGACCTACCGCCGGGCCCTGCAACGCTCCGTGGAAGCTCGATGCTGCCGCGGGCACGCTCACGTCCGCCTGGGTTCGTACCCGTGGGTATTATCTCTCCGCCGGGGTGGACACGGCGGAGATTCGCAGCATCGATCGGGGGGTGGAATGAGCGAGTCAGAGCTGATCGCTGCATGCCGCCTCGGTGATCACCGTGCATTCGCCGACCTCGTCGGCCGATACCGCACCAATGCCTGGCACGTCTGCCTACAGATCACCGGCAACACCCACGACGCCGAAGACGCCTTCCAGGACACCATTACTGCCGCTTGGCAGAATTTGCACAGGTTCCGCGGCGAGGCACGCTTCAGCACCTGGCTGCACCGCATCGCGGTCAATGCCGCCCTCGCTGTCGTACGCCGCCGCAAACCGACCTCGAGCCTCGACGACGACACCACCGACGAGCTGGGCATCGACCTCGGCCACGACCAGCCTCGAATCGACGACCGGGTCGTCACCACATCGGTCGTCCACCAAGCCTTGAACGAGCTGCCCGAGGACTTTCGCGTCGCGATCGTGCTCGCCGAATTCGCCGACCTGCCCTACGCCGACATCGCCGAACATCAAGGTGTGTCGGTGGCGACGGTCAAGACCCGCATCCACCGTGCACGTAAACAGCTCGCCCTCCTGCTCGGTCCCCGTACCGACGTCCACTGACAATCGGGTTGCCGAGCACGAAAAGAGACATCGAACGCGGCAAAAGCCGTCCGGCACATCCCATTCGCTGGGGTGTGCCGGACGGCTCTGAGTTCGAGCTGGCCGCGCTCTACGCTGCGTTCTGGTCGGCCTGTTCGAGGATCAGGTACTGGGCGCTGATCTGTTGGTCGACGTCCTTCTTGTCGTCCGTTCCGTACGCTTCGCCGACATAGCGCCCGTTGACGACCAAGCAATAGTCGGTCGTCCCGTCCGTGGTGTCGTTGCTCAGGCACACTGCGTCGGGAAGCCCCTGCGGCGACGGCGCTTCCACGTATCCCTGAGAGGTGAGGTCATTGCGGAATTCGTCGACGATCATCTGCGCACCGGCGTCATCGGACGCCCGGTAGACGTTGGTCTTGTACACCGCGTTGTGGTCGGAACCGGCCTCGGTGAGAACGCGGTAGGTCAACGGCGGGTTCGTCGAGCGGTGTGACATTCCACGGGGGCCGTAAGAAGCCATGTCGTTACCGGAATCCGCCTGCTCGTCTTCCTCGGGAATGGCGTAGAGGAGGATCTTGTCCTGGTCGATCATGGGCAATTCGGCAGGCTCGCCCCCGTTCTGCGCCAGAGTCGGTTGCGCCGGGAACTGGTCGATGAGTGGGCCCTGCAGATCGAGCGCGCGGGCCACAGCCTGAGCGGTCCACTCTTTCTCGTCGGCGGGCGCTTTGGCCCAGGTGTAGAGCAGGTAGCTGCCGTGCGCGGTGAACGCGTTGACGGACACCTCAGGACCAGCACTGTAGGTGTATTCCGACGTCGAGACCAGAGTATTGGGCAGGATTCCGATCGTCTCCGGGGTCTCGACGCCGGTGCCGTCGGAATCGACGGTGGTCAACCCGGCGTGCATCTCCTGGGCTGCGGCGGCAGCGTCGTCGGAGGTCTCGAAGCGCAGGACCATCTGCACGAGCGAGCGGGACGGGTCGGTGACAGCCGTGGTCGAGGTTGCGGCCGTGGAGACGTACCCGTAGAGCATGCCGTGAGTTTCGGCGACATCGGCAGCATTCCCGCTGAGCACCGCATTGAGGTTCTCGTGGCTGCGGATGACCATCGTGGGCATTTTCACTGTGACCAAGTTCGGGTCCACCTCGAAGGGCACCACGACGAACTCGGCCAATCGCTGGGTTTCCACGTCCAGGATGTTGTCCTTGGTGGCACGACCGAACTCCGGAGCCGGGCTGGTGGGATAGCTTCCGGTATCGAGTGCCGCCGGGTCGACCGCACTGTTCTCCGGGCTCGCATCTCCGCCGGATTTCGCGACGGCAAGGCCGTCTGTGGTGTCGGTGCCGCATCCGACCAGTACCGCACCGGCACAGGCAATGGCCCCTGCATGCCTCAGCCATGTTCTCGTACGCACGCGAAGATCCTCTCGGTTGAAAGCCCGGTCGCATATAACTGTGCCGGGCTCGTTGTCGGTGTCACTGACTGTTGGATGCATCCGGCACCGCACAAGGTTCCCGCACCGAGAGCACCAATTCCTCGCGACCGATCCACGACGGTGCCGACCGGGCACCGTTCCGCACTGCGACGGTGGCCAGGGTTAGAGTCGACACCCGCGCAGATCATGCGCACGGGGGTCGACAATCGAGGGCGAACGAAGCGGAGGGGCAGCGAACGTGAGTGATGTAGCAGCGCCTCCTGCCCCGGCCACAGATCGCGCCGCGGCATTGCTCGAGACGATCACCACCAAGATTCTGCGCCCGTTCCAGTTCGACGCGGTCGCCGACCTCGCCGCTCGCCGCGCCGCGCAGGACCTTGCCCGCACTGTTGTGGTGGTCGGAGAAGTCAAGCGCGGCAAGAGTTACCTCGTCAATGCTCTCGTCGGGGTCCGGGACGCCTCCCCCGTCGGTGTCGACGTGACCACCTCGACGACCTTGTCGTTCACCGACACCGACGCAGGTGCACCGGGCGGGGGCACGGAGTTGATCTATCCCGACCGCACCGAGGCGATCACCCACGCCGACCTGGAGGACTGGGTCTCCTGCGAAGGCGCACGCGTCCGCGATGCCCGAGCGGTGGAGCTGCCGACCCGTGCAGTCGTCGCCGTGCCCGGTAACCGGATGGGGACTACGACGGTCATCGACACTCCCGGTGTCGGCGGCCTCGATCCCTCGTATGCGGCTCTCGCAGCCGACAGCGCAGCGCGAGCATGCGTGGTGGTGATCGTCTGCGACGCCTCCACCCCGCTCACCGCACCGGAGATGGAGTTCATCTCCGGCGCCGGCGCTGGCGTCGAGGCGCTGATCGTGGTGGTGACCAAGACCGACAAGAACGTGCGTCGGTGGAGGCCGATCGTCGAGCAGAACACTGCCCTGCTGCGGGAACATCTGGGTCGCGAAATTCCGGTGCTCGGGGTCTCGAGCCTACGGGCCGTCGCCGCCGCCGAGATGCCACCAGGCGCTTCCCGCGACGCCGCTGAGCATCGTTCCGGGATCACGGCGCTCCGCGCGTTGATAGAGACGAAACTTGCTGTCGCCGGTCAGCTTCCGGCAGCCAGCGGGCTACGGACCGCGGTAGGTGGACTGAGCAGCCTCGCCGACGACCTCGCCGTTCAGATCGCGGCGATCAACGATGCCGCTCGGGTGGTCCCAGATCTGACCGCGCAGCTCGACGAACTGAAAGAGCTCAAAGATCACTCCCAGCAGTGGGAGCAGTATCTCCAACGCGATCTGACGCTGATCCGGCAGAACGCCACCGATGAACTCGATCGACGCCTGGACGGCATCCGCGAGAAGTGGACGAGCAGGATCAACAAGAACGGGATGGAGGTGCTGCGGAAGAATCCGCAGCACTTCACCGCCGAAATGGAGAGGGACTTCCAGTCGGCGATGGCCGAGTCGATGACGGTGTTCCTCGAGCAGCTCTACACCACCATCGTGAAACCGCGATTCGATTCCGATGTGGTGTGGGAGGAGATCTACGAGCAGGTCGTAGCCACCCTGTCCGGCCGCACGCTCGACACGCACTCCGTCGCCGGCAAACGTCATGGCCTGCTCGATCCGTCGATGCTGACCATGGGAGTGATGGGATCGTCGATGCTCGGCGGCATCGTCGGACTCTCCACTGTCGTGGGCGTCGGAGCCGTGGTGGGGATCGCGTGGGTGGGATTCAACCTGGGGTTTCGGGCCATGCGTGCCGGTAAGACGAATTTGCTTGCCTGGATGCGGGAAACGACTGCGGCGACCAAGACAGCGACAGCCCGGACGTTCGAATCGACCATCGCCTTGGCCCGACCGGAGATCGTGATTCGCTATCGCGAGCATCTCAAGACCTCGATCGCACAGTTGCAGACGCAGATCAAGGACGCCGAGGAGAGTGCGCGGTCGGATACTGCCGCGCGGGAAAAGAAACGTGACCGCCTGGAGAACAATCTGAAAGTGGTGAAGGGCAACATCGCCCGCGCCGAAGCCCTCATTGCCGAACTCACTGGAGCGGGGCGATGACTGCGTCCGGAATGCCGCTCGATCCGGTCCGTGCAGGACTCGATCGCGCCCTGCATGCCCTCGCGGCACTCGGCCCGGATTTGGCCGGCCACGCCAACCGCATCGGCGCCATCCTGTGGTCGCCGCCGCGGATCGTCATCGTCGGCCGACTCAAAGCCGGAAAATCGACGTTGGTGAACGCCCTGATCGGTGCGAAGATCGCCGACACCGCCGCGCTCGAAGCCACCAGTGTCGTCTCGGTGTACCAAGAGGGTGCACCAGCCCGCATCGAGGCAGTGCTCCTCGACGGCACCCGGGCACCGGTACCCACCGAACGGGGCCGGATCCACGGCCTCGATATCGCGCCGCACGACATCGCCTACCTGCACCGATGGTTGCCCTCCGCCGCAATCCGCGACTACACCCTCGTCGACACCCCGGGTCTGGCGACGTTGACAGCCGAGAACGAAGCTCGAACCCGGCGGGTCCTCATCGACGGATACGACCAGACCCGCACCGCGTCCGTCGATGCCGACGCCGCAGTGTTCTTGTTCGACGGGGCTCCCCGGGCGGACGAGATCGACTTCCTCCGCCAACTCGGATTCACCCCGTTGACCACCCTGGGAGTGCTCTCGCGCGCAGACGGCTTCGGTGAAGGTGCCCTCGGAGCCCGCGATCCGCTCGCACATGCGGGCGAGCACGCGACGCGGCTGTCGGCCCAGCTCGCCGATACCGTGATGACCGTCGTTCCGATCGCAGGTCTGCTCGCAGAGACCTCGCACACGGGAGCTCTCACCGAAGCCGACGCCCGCGCCCTGCACGCCATGCACGGGATCGACCCGTTCGATCTGATCGACCTGCTCGACTCCGACGACGACGCGCTCGTCCCTCCGCACGTGCGTGGCAGGTTGGTCGACCTGATGGGCGAATACGGCACGATCCACGGCCGCAGCGTCGCCGCACAGGGCGCTGCAGCGCTCAACGACTGGCTCGTCACGCATTCCGGTGTGCCGAGACTGCAGAATCTCCTGGCCTCTCATCTGGGCGTGTTCGCGGCGGTCAAACGCGCCCACCGCATCCTCGGCGAACTCGACCGCCTCGCCTACAGTCGCCCCGAACGCGAGCGCATTCGCGACATCGTCGATCGCCTGCGGTCGGACCCGGCTCTACACACCGTCGTGCTGTTCGGACACCTCGAAGCGATGCTCGGCGCCGATCCGGCGTCCCCGGTCACCCACGAACTACGTCGACTCGTCGAGCACTCCTCGCCAGCGATGAAGCTGGGTCTTTCCCCCACCGCCGGGCCCGACCACGTCCGGGCAGCCGCGCAGGACAAGCTCGCCTGGGCGCACGCCCAAGCCCTCGTCACGCTCACCGCTGCCGAAGATGCCGCGCTCGTCGCCCTGATCCACACGTACGGAAACCTGAGCCGCTGACTATCTCCTTCGCGTGCTTCACGGACCAGGAGACACGCAGTCACTTTCGTCACTTCAGCCCCACTCGAACCGATGTGACGTTTGTCACATAACAAGTGGGTAACGGATGAGCAACAGGCGGGCGTCGGTGAAGCTCCAGCGCCACTGCCTGCAGGTTCGTCCGTAACCGAAAACACGGTCCGATACCGACTGCGAACGCCCTCCACAACACAACAGTTATCGAATGGTGACATTGGAGGCCCTGTCCATTACGGTCATCAGCGGCTGAGAAACTTCGGTCACACCGGCTCCCGCAGCGCCAAACCTCGTCCCGCGGGAAACGGCCCCCCAACGAACACCCAGGGGACGAGGACGGGGGACCCACACGTCCTCTCGGATAACCGAAAGACCTGCTCCGGCAGGACTTTCTTGGGGTGAAGCCCAACAATCCCCACCGGGATGGTTGAGCCGGGCTACCTCTCAGCCCGAACCCGACAGCTGACCTCGCAGGCGCCTGTGGAGAGGATTTCAATCGTATGAGCGGACGTCATCGCAAGCCGACCACCACCGGTCGCACCGTGGCCAAGGTCGCCGTCACCGGCGCGATCATGAGCACCGCGGGCATCGCCTTCACCGGCACCGCGACTGCAGCCCCCGATTCCGATTGGGACCGTCTCGCACAGTGCGAAGCAGGCGGCAACTGGGCAATCAACACGGGCAACGGATACCAGGGCGGCCTTCAGTTCGCCCCGAGCACCTGGAACTCGCACGGCGGCCAGCAGTACGCGGCCACCGCCAACCAGGCCTCCCGCGAAGAGCAGATCGCAGTCGCTGAGAAGGTACTCGCCTCGCAGGGCTGGGGCGCATGGCCCTCCTGCTCCTCGAGCCTCGGCCTGAGCAGCGCGCCCACCGAGCGCAGCGTGACGCCTTCGCCGCAGTCCGCTCCGGAAGCACCGCAGCTTCCCGACCTCACCAGCATTCCGACGGTCGACGGCACCGCCGAGGTCGTCGACGGCATCACCAGCGCCGTGCAGACCATCACCAACAACCAGGAGATCGTCACCCTGGTCCAGAATGCGACCGAGGGCATCCAACTCGACCCGCAGATCATCGACTTCTACCAGGCGAACAAGGCATTCCTGCCTCAGTAGAGTTCACCCAGGTACGAGAAAGGCCCCCGATTGCTCGGGGGCCTTTCTCGTTGTCCGGGGCCAGCCGTCAGCGGTTGATGACGGTCACAGGGTGTGCGTAGGGCAGTTGGTCCAGCGGAAGCGGGAACTCGATCTCCTCGCCGTAGGGCGACAAACCTCCTGCCCGTGAGGACGCCAGTTCGGACACCGCATGATCACCGCGCGCGGTTTCCGGCCAGCCTGGATCGACATAGGGCTTCTTCGACTTGTTCACCATGCGCCCATTTTGACACCTGCGCTGCGTCGTACACCAGTCCAGGTCACTAATCTGATGTGCGATGACCGAAACAGCAGCGCCACCGGACCTCGCCACGTGGCTTACGTCCCGTACCGACACAGAACTCGTGGGCCTGCTCACGCTGCGACCAGACCTGACCGTCCCGCCTCCCTCGACCATCGAGGTACTGGCCGGCCGAGCCGAACAACGCGCGTCGATCCTTCGCAGTGCCGACTCCCTCGACACGCTTGCCCTGACCATTCTCGAGCTGCTCTCGATCGAGGGCGCACACGAGATTCCGGTGACACGTGCGCAGCTCGACTCGGGCGTATCGGGCCGCGCGAGCGTCAAGGCCGTGGACGCGGCACTGACCGCGCTCCGCGACCGCGCGCTCGTCTGGGGCCAGCGCACGCTTCGGATGACCCCGGCAGCCCGCGACGCCGTCCCGTGGCGTATCGGCCGCATCCTCGACTCCGCCGACCAGCTGGCACCGGACGACGTCACAGCGGCGCTCGCGACCCTCGACGACAAGGAACGCGGACTACTGGACACCCTCGCCCGGTCGTCACCGGTGGGTCGAACCAGAGACGCGGCACCGGGAACCTCGGCGGACAAGCCCGTCCAGAAGCTGCTGCACGCAGGATTGCTGACCTGGCTCGACGAGCAAACCGTCGAACTTCCCCATCAGGTGGGGCAGGCTCTGCGCGGGGAACCGATGTCGGATCCAACCTCTCTGAAGGCACCCAAACCGCAGACGAGCAAGCACCCGCTGTCCGATGTCAACGCAGCCGCGGCCGGCGAGACACTGGAACTGGTTCGGCACTGTGCGGCCGTCATCGACTGCCTGTCGGTTGCGCCCGCGCCCGCTCTCAAAGCCGGTGGACTCGGGATCCGAGAACTCAAGCGCATCACCAAGGTGACCGGGCTCGACGAGAAGCAGGTCAGTCTGCTCGTCGAACTGCTGGCAGCAGCCTCGTTGATCTCGAGTGGAACGCCGGATCCTCTCCCGTCGAACGACTCGGGTGAGGACTACTGGGCACCGACCTCCGCGGTCGAAGGGTGGGTCGTGGCCACCCCCTCGGCCCGCTGGCACGCGATCGCGTCGAGCTGGCTCGACCTGCAGCGCGCGCCTTGGCTCATTGGCATGCGTGACCCCAACGACAAGCCCGTCGCTGCCCTGTCGGAGGAGGTTCGATCACCGGCCGCACCGCGCGACCGGCGCGCGATCCTCGACTACCTCGCCGGGCTGGGACCGGGAACCGCGACGACGCCGACAGAGGTCTCCCGAGGTCTCGCATGGCAGAGGCCACGCGCGGCTGCTCGGTTCTCGCCGCGCCCCGTTCAGCGAATGCTCGACGAGGCGACGACGCTCGGAATCGTGGCCCGCGGGGCACTGTCGAGCCCCGGCCGCGCGCTGTTGCACGGCGGGGATGCCGAGGCCGCAATGCGCCAGGCCCTGCCCACCCCCGTCGACCACATCCTGTTGCAGGCCGATCTGACGCTCGTGGCGCCCGGTCCTCTCGAACCCGACCTGCACGATCGGATTCAACTCGTTGCCGACGTCGAATCGGCGGGGGCAGCGTCGATGTACCGCATCACCGAGCACAGCCTCCGCCGCGCGCTCGACGTCGGGATGAGCGCCGCCGAACTGCACTCGCTGTTCTCGGTGCATTCACGCACGCCAGTGCCGCAGGGGCTGAGCTATCTCATCGACGACGTCGCACGGCGACACGGACGGCTCCGAGCGGGGGTCGCCTCCTCGTTCGTGCGCTGCGAGGACCCGGCCCTGCTCGCCGAGGTGCTCACCTCGGCCGCAGCCGAGCAGCTGGGACTGCGTGCGCTCGCGCCGACCGTCGCCATCTCGCAGGCCTCGCTGGTGGAGGTCATGAACGTGCTCGGTACCGCGGGATTCGCCCCGGCGGGCGAGGACGCCAACGGCGCCATCGTCGATTTGCGTAGCCGCGGCGCCCGCGTCCCGCTCCGGCGCACCCGGGCGAACTTCCGGAACCCCGCCGTCCCCACCGACGATCAGCTCGGGCGTCTGGTCACCGAACTTCGGGCCGGCGACCGCGCCTCGAAGACCAGCGGGCAGCAGGTCCGCTCGGACGGAACACGAGCGACCGGCACCGCGACGTTGGCGCTGCTGCAGACAGCTGTCAAGGTCAAGCGCAGTGTCACCATCGGGTACGTCGATGCGCAGGGCACGGCGTCGCAACGCGTCGTCGACCCCGTCGGAATAGGCGGCGGCCAGCTCGACGCCTTCGATCCCGCCACCGGCGAGATCCGCAGATTCACACTGCACCGCATCACGTCGGTGGCACTCGTCTGACGCGGCTCCGCCGCACGTGCGTGGAAGTACATAGCGGGTCCCGTATTTCCACGCACATGCGCCGGAGGCGCCAGGTGTGGACAATGGAGAAGTTGCGCACTTTCGTCCGTGACGGGAAGTTCTGTAGGAGGAACCAGTGACCGACGGACCGTTGATCGTCCAGTCCGACAAGACGCTGTTGCTCGAGATCGATCACCCCCTGGCGGGTGAAGCGCGTGGTGCTATCGCCCCGTTCGCGGAGCTCGAACGAGCACCAGAGCACGTCCACACGTACCGGATCACGCCGCTGGCGCTGTGGAACGCTCGAGCTGCCGGACATGACGCGGAACAGGTCGTCGACGCGCTGGTGAACTACTCGCGATATGCGGTACCGCAGCCGTTGTTGGTGGACATCGTTGACACCATGGCCCGCTACGGCAGGCTTCAGTTGGTGAAGAGTCCGATCCACGGCCTCGCCCTCATCAGCCTCGATCGAGCAGTGCTCACCGAGGTCATGCGGCACAAGAAGATCGCACCCATGCTCGGCGCGATGGTCGACGAGGACACAGTCATCGTGCATGCGAGCGAGCGCGGGCACCTCAAGCAGATGCTGCTCAAGATCGGCTGGCCCGCCGAGGACCTCGCCGGCTACGTCGACGGCGAAGCACACCCGATCGAGCTGGACACCGAAGGCGGCAACTGGCACCTCCGCGACTACCAGGAGATGGCGGCCGATTCTTTCTGGGCCGGCGGCTCCGGCGTCGTGGTGCTTCCCTGCGGCGCGGGCAAGACGATGGTCGGCGCCGCTGCCATGGCCAAGGCCAAGGCAACGACCCTCATCCTGGTCACCAACACCGTCGCCGGTCGGCAATGGAAGCGCGAGCTGATCGCGCGGACCTCGCTCACCGAGGAGGAGATCGGCGAGTATTCGGGCGAACGCAAAGAGATCCGACCTGTGACAATCGCCACGTACCAGGTGATCACGCGTCGGACCAAGGGCGAATACAAGCACCTCGAACTCTTCGACTCGCGCGACTGGGGCCTGGTGATCTACGACGAGGTCCACCTGCTTCCCGCTCCGGTGTTCCGGATGACGGCGGATCTGCAGTCACGCCGCAGGCTCGGGCTCACCGCCACGCTGGTGCGCGAGGACGGCCGGGAGGGGGACGTCTTCTCTCTCATCGGACCCAAGCGCTACGACGCACCGTGGAAGGACATCGAGGCGCAGGGCTGGATCGCGCCCGCCGAGTGCATCGAGGTTCGGGTCACTCTCACCGATGCCGAACGGATGGCGTACGCCATCTCCGAACCCGAGGAGCGCTACAAGCTCTGCTCGACGGCGCACACCAAGGTCGCCGTCGTGAAGTCCATCCTCGACAAGCACGTAGGCGCACCGACCTTGGTCATCGGTGCGTACCTCGATCAATTGAACGAGCTCGGTGAAGCCTTGAACGCCCCCGTCATCCAGGGGTCCACCAAGAACAAGGAGCGCGAGGTGCTGTTCGACGCGTTCCGCCGAGGCGAGATTGCGACGCTGGTGGTGAGCAAGGTGGCCAACTTCTCCATCGACCTTCCCGAGGCTTCGGTGGCGGTGCAGGTGTCGGGGACCTTCGGCTCTCGCCAGGAGGAAGCGCAGCGGCTGGGACGGCTGCTGCGTCCGAAGCAGGACGGCGGACAAGCGCACTTCTATTCCGTCGTCTCACGGGACACCCTCGACGCCGAATACGCCGCGCACCGCCAGCGTTTCCTCGCCGAGCAGGGGTACGCCTACCGGATCACCGATGCAGACGACCTGCTCGGTCCCGCAATCTGAGCGCGGCAGGCCGTGCTCGGGCCGCTCGTGCTAGTAATGAGCTTGTGCGCCGATTCCAGTTTCCTGTCGATGTAGCCCACGCCAAGTCCGTGAACGAGACGATCGCCGAGGTGCGGCGGCTCCGCGTTTCGGCGATCGTGACCGCCGTGATTCTGGCGGCAGCGGGTGTGTGGCTGCTCTGGTTGGCCCATACGTGGTCGCTCGTTCTGGGTGCGGTTCTCCTCGTCGCGGCCGCGGCTTCGCTGTGGGTGACGGTGTGGGCGCCGCGCAAGGTCGGGACAGTCGAACAGTTGTACGCGGACAGCCCCCTGGTTCCCGCGATCATCGCAGAGAAAAAGGCCCGGGGCGTGACGCTGCTGGCCTTGGTCGACATCGCGAAGCCCGACGCTGGGTCCCGTCACTACGCGCTCGTGACGCGCAGTGTTCGTGCACTGCCGGGCCACGAGTTGGTCGAGGGCGAGTTGGTTCCCTCGGTATCGGTGCTCGCCGACCGCACTCGCAACCATGCGGGCAAGACCTGGCAGATGGTCTCCCCCATGCCGATCGCGTGGGGCACAGCCGACACCACGGTGATAGAGCGCGCCACCGAAGCGATCACCGAAGCCGAGTGGGCGCTGCTCGTAGCCAACATCGGGATGTCCGAGAAGGTGCGCGGCACAGAGAATCAGCAACTTCTGGTCGACCCGCAGGACATTCCCGAGGATTTGCGGTAGCTCACGAGAGCGCCGGAATGACCTCACGCTCGAACAGTTCGATACCCGACCGATCGTAGGCCGCTTCGGGGAAGTAGAAGATGCCGTAGCCGAGGCCTTCGTTCTTCAGTTTCGTCAGGTTGTCGATGATCTGCTCGGGCGTTCCCACCCCGGGCAGGCCGCGGAAGGCATCGAGCGCTCCCGCTGCCTTCTCGGCGCCGACATACCCGGACAGACGATCCTCGAGTTGCTTCAATCGATCCGCCACCTCGGCCTCCGAGGTGCCGATGGCAACGTTGTAGTTGGCCGAGCGCACGATGGTCTCGAAATCGCGGCCGACGCTCTCGCAGTGACCTTTCAGCAGATCCGACTTGCGAGTGAAGCCGTCGAGGGTGCCGTCGAAATTGGTGTAGTCGGCGTACCGGGCCGCGATCTTCAGCGTCACCTTCTCGCCGCCGCCGGCGATCCAGATGGGGATACCGCCCTCCTGCAGCGGCTTGGGCCAAACGCGTGCGCCGTCCACCGAAAAGTACTTGCCGTCGAGCGTCGCCGACCCCGTCTCCCAGGCCTGCTTGAAAATCTGCACTCCCTCGGAGAGCGCACCGAGGCGCTCCCCACCCGAGGGGAACCCGTACCCATACGCCCGCCACTCGTGCTCGTACCAGCCTGCACCTATCCCCATCTCCACGCGTCCGCCCGAGATGAGATCGATGGTGGCAGCCACCTTCGCCAGATACGCCGGATTGCGGTAACCCATCGCCGTACACATCTGACCGAGACGGATGCGCGACGTCGACGCCGCGAACGCCGACATCAGCGTCCACGCCTCGTGGGTCGCTTCCTCGGTGGGCTCGGGGACAGTGTGGAAATGGTCGTAAACCCACACCGATTCCCACGGCCCCGCGTCGGCAGCCGTCGCGAGATCTCGCATGACGTTCCACTGCGCAGCTGGGTCGATACCGACCAGATCGAGCCGCCAACCTTGAGGAATGAAGAGTCCGAATCGCATAGGACAACACTACCGACGGTGACCGACACCGGGCCTACACTTTCACCCATCATGAGCGCGCTCGCCGAACGATTCGACTCACACCGAAATCACCTGCTGTCCGTGGGTTACCGCATCACCGGGAGCGTCGCCGACGCCGAGGACGCGGTACAGGAGAGCTGGCTGCGGCTGCGCGGCACCGATCACGAATCCATCGACGACCTGCGCGGCTGGCTCACCACGGTGGTAGGACGCATCTGTCTCGACCGACTGAAGTCGGCCGCGGTTCGACGCGAAAGCTATGTTGGGCAATGGCTTCCGGAACCCGTGGTGGGAGCGTGGAACGCAGGGAGCGGCGCTGCGCCCGATCCCCTGGACTCCGTCGTCCGCAGCGAGGATGCGCGCTTGGCCGCGATGGTCGTCCTCGACACCCTGACGCCGCCCCAACGCGTCGCCTTCGTGCTGCACGACGGATTCTCCGTCCCGTTCGGCGACATCGCGTCCATTCTCGGTGTGACACCCGCATCCGCCCGGCAACTCGCCTCTCGTGCACGCCGCCAGTTCGGTGATGCCCCGGACCCTGTCCCGGACACCGAGCACGACAATGCCGTCACCAGGCTCATGGCGGCCATGGCAAGCGGCGACCTCGATCGCGTCGTCGATGCCCTGCACCCGGACTGCCGCTTGATCGGCGACAGCGGCGGTACGACGCGCACCGCCCGCCGGATCGTGCTCGGCCCCGACAAGTGCGCGCGCTTCTACCTCGGCCTGATCTCGAAATACGGGCCGCAGACACTCACCTCGATGCGACTGGCATCGGTCAACGGACAACTCGGCTATTTCACGGCCGGGCTGGGCGGCGAGACCGGCTTCCCGGCCCGCGCGGGCGGCTTCACCGTCCGCGACGGCGTGGTCTGGGCATTCTACGACTTCGCGAACCCTGAAAAGCTCCACGGCGTCGATTCGGCACTCACCGCTCCCACGGCACCCGGCACGACTCCCCCGAGCTGAACCCCTGTTCGGCAACGCCGAGAGCAGAATTGACTCGGGCTCGCATGTTCTCCAGTCCGATCTGATAGCTCAACTCCACAACACCTGCACGGCCGAACCTGCGCTCCAGATCGACAACCTGCGCATCCGTCACCTCCACCGGAGTGGCAGTCATCGCGTCCGCGTAAGCGATGGCCGCACGCTCGTCCTCGCTGTATCGGGGCGAGGTCTCGTAGCTGCCAATCTCCCGCAGACGATCGACATCGAGTCCGTCCAGGCGCTGCAGCATCGTCCCGAAATCGACGCACCACTGGCAGCCCAGCACCCACGCAACTCGATACACGGCAAGTTCACGCACGCTCGCGGGCAGCGAGGTCGACGCCTTCTCCACCGCCAGTTCGTGAGTGAGCGAAACGAAGAACAATCGGGAATGGTGGGCCGTCACCGCAAACGGTTCCGGCACCGCTCCGAGCCTCCTGGCAGCGGCCCGATACGCCATCCGAACCAGGAACGATGCATCCTGCGGGGCGACTGAAGGTATACGCGACATGGTGTTCTCCTCGGCTGTGGGCAGTAGCGGATACCACTCGGACGAGGCGGACGCCCAGAATGTGACACCAGCTACGCTGCAATAATGTCCGCGGAGCTGCCCAACCGAACCGTCGAACGTCTCCGTCCCTTCGGATCGACCGTTTTCGCCGAGATGACCGCACTGGCCGTCGCAACGGGTGCAGTCAACCTCGGACAGGGGTTCCCCGACACCGACGGCCCCGCGTCCATGCTCGCCGCGGCGCAGGACGCTATCGCAGCAGGCCTCAATCAGTACGCGCCCGGAGCCGGCATGCCGGTGCTGCGCAATGCCATCGCCGCCGACCGCGCCCGTCGATCGAACATCCAGTACGACCCCGCAACCGAAATTCTGGTCACCGTGGGCGCAACCGAAGGCATCGCGGCCGCGATACTCGGGCTCGTCGAGGCAGGTGACGAAGTACTGCTGATCGAACCGTATTACGACTCGTACGCGGCAGCGATCGCACTCGCCGGTGCCCGACGCAGGACAGTCCCCCTCGTGGCGGACGGATCGGGTTACGCCGTCGATCTCGATGCACTCGAACGCGCCATCGGCCCCGACACCACACTGCTGATCGTCAACTCACCACACAACCCGACAGGAACCGTCTTCACCCGCGCCGAACTCACCCGTATCGCCGAAATCGCTTGCAAACACAACCTTCTGGTACTCACCGACGAGGTGTACGAACGCTTGGTCTTCGACGGGCCATCCTCTGGTCATTCCGCAGGCTCCACTCCCGCATCTTCTGGTCATTCCGCAGGCTCCACTCCTGCATCTTCTGGTCATTCCGCAGGCTCCACTCCTGTCCATGTACCGCTCGCGACGCTCCCCGGCATGTTCGAGCGCACTGTCACCGTCTCCAGCGCGGCGAAAACCTTCAACGCAACCGGCTGGAAGACCGGATGGGCTCTGGGCCCGGCGAATCTCATCGACGCGGTGCGCTCGGCAAAGCAGTTCATGACGTTCGTCGGCGGCACCCCGTTTCAACCCGCTGTCGCGCACGCCCTCGAGCACGAGGATCAATGGGTCGCCGAGCTCCGCCGCGGGCTACAACGCAAACGGGACCGCCTCTCGACCTCGCTCACGAAGGCCGGTTTGACGGTGAAGGCAAGCGCGGGAACCTATTTCGTATGCGCCGACGTGGCCCCACTCGGCGAGACCGACGCCGTCGCCTTCTGCCGGTCGCTTCCCGCTCGCATCGGTGTCGCAGCTGTGCCCGTTACTGCCTTCGTGGACCAGCCCGAGCCATGGAAGACGCTGGTGCGCTTCGCGTTCTGCAAAAAGGACGATGTGCTCGACGAGGCAGCCGAGCGGCTGCTCGAACTTTGAGCCGACGATGACCCCACGGACCATTCCCGCCGACTTCGTCGTCAAAGCTGTCTCGCTTGCCGCGAGCGGTGGCGTCGACCTGTCCTATCCACTGTCGGTCGCCGGAATCGGCCCGCGCACACTACGGGACCCCCATTCTCGGCTCACCGCAGAACAGGTGACGTTGTTCACCCAGGCTACGTGGCAGCTCACCGACGACGAACTCTTCGGCCTGGCGTCGACACCCATGCGTCGCGGCAGCTTTCGAGTGATCTGCCTGACGCTGATCCACTCACCCGACCTGGCAGCGGCAATGGAACGGATGTCGGAAACCACGCGAGTTCTCTCGGGTATGCCGCCGATGCTGATCACCCGCGGTGAGACCGCAACACGGCTGACGATCCCGCCCGCCGACAACAGCCACCTCCCCGAGAGTGCCCGCGTCATCGCCGGACAACTGCTCACCGACTTCCGCATGGTCCTGGTGCACCGTTTTGCCGCTTGGCTGATCGGCGGACGGGTGAAGCTCCACTCTGTGGAGCTCCCCTACGACATGGCCGACCCGGCAACCGGAAAGCTGTACGACCGAATGTTCGGCGCACACGTCACGTTCGGCGCTCCCGCTGCGGTGCTCGAATTCGACAATTCCGCGATGCGCGCCCCGATCGTGCAGACCGAGGAGTCCCTCGCGGACTACCTCCGCGAGTCACCCAACCTCCTCTTCACCGCCCGCGACTACGACAGCACAGCCTCCTCGCAGGTTCGGCGGGCACTCGAACTCGGGCTACAGGGCCGAAACCCGGCGACCGACGACATCGCCGACATGCTGTCTGTGAGCGCGGCGCACCTACGCAGACTTCTTCGCCAGGAAGGCACCTCGGTCAATCAGATTCGCGAGGAGGTGCTGCGCGATGCAGCGATCTCGGGCCTGAGCCGCGGCGACTCGGTCGACGACATCTCCGGCAGGCTCGGCTTCTCGGAACCGTCCTCGTTCAGACGAGCGTTCAAGCGATGGACCGGGCAAACCCCCGGTGCGTATCGCTAGCCCACGCAGAACTCGTTGCCCTCCGGGTCTGCCATGGTGATCCAGACGCTGGGCCCCAGCTGCCCACGGTGGAGGATCGAAGCCCCTGCCCCGACGAGATTCTGAGCCACCGACTCACGGTCTTCACCGGCCCGAATGTCGAAGTGCATACGATTTTTGACGGATTTCTCCTCGGGCACCGACTGAAAGAGAACACGCGGGCTGTCGGGTTTGTCCGGGTCGATGATTGCGGCGCCGATCCTCCACACCAGCTGCCCGTCGAACATCAATGTGTCCTCCTCGCGGGCATGGCCGGCAGCAACAAGGCCGGCAATGAACTCGCCGTCGGACGGCTCGACTTGCCATCCGAGGGCGGCAGCCCACCATTTGGCCTGCTCATGCGGGTTTCTGCTGTCGACTACCACCTGCACCTGAAGTCCCATGCACCCACGATAGGGCAGGGCTACGACAGCAAGTCGAAAAGGCTGGAACGTATGTTCGAATAGCGCTACTGTGGTCTGCATGAGCGTGGAACTGCAGGGTTCGCTGTTCACCGATGCAGAGGCATCCTTCGGCCAACTCGGGTCCTCGGTCACTCGGCGCATGCTGAGCCGCGGCGCATGGGTCGACGTGCGACCGGGCTGGGCGAGCCAGGTCGACCTCTTCGACCGACTCGTCGACGGTGTCGACTGGCGCGCAGAACGGCGCCAGATGTACGACCGCGTCGTCGACGTTCCGCGCCTGGTCCGCTTCTACTCGAGTGGCGAACGGTGGCCCGACCCGGCCCTCGTCGATGCGAAAAGCGCGCTGGATGCGCACTACCGAGGTGAACTCGGTGAGGAGTTCGCCACCGCAGGCCTGTGCTACTACCGCGACGGGTCCGACAGCGTGGCATGGCACGGCGACAACATCGGCCGCAGCGCCGTCGAGGACACGATGGTCGCGATCCTGTCACTCGGCGCCACCCGGCAGTTGATGCTCAGACCACGCGGCGGCGGGGCGTCACTGAAATTCACACTGGGACACGGAGACCTCATCGTCATGGGTGGCTCGTGCCAACGGACATGGGAACACGCCGTCCCCAAGAGCACCCGCGCGACCGGCCCACGCGTGAGCGTGCAGTTCCGGCCGCGCGGCGTGCGTTAACCCTGCCGCTGCTCGCGGCGGCGAGCGACGGCGTCGGCGAGAGTGTCCAGCTGGGTCGCCGTGGTCTCCCAGTCGAGGCACGCATCGGTGATCGACTGACCGTACGTCAGCTCGTCCTTGTGGCCGAGGGTCAGATCCTGACGCCCCGCCTCGATGAAGCTCTCCAACATGACGCCGCTGATACCCGCCTCACCCTCGGCGAGACGACGCGCGACATCGGTCACGACGTCGACCTGCTTGTTGTGATCCTTGCGGCTGTTGCCGTGGCTCGCATCGATCACGAGGCGCTCGGGCAGATTGCTCTTGCGCAGGCGCGCAACGGTATCGGCGACGGACGCCGCGTCGTAGTTCGGTCCGTCGGTGCCGCCGCGGAGGATGACGTGACAGTCGGGGTTTCCGGTGGTGCGGATCAACGCGGCCTGGCCGTCGAGATCGGTTCCCGGGAAAACGTGGCTCGACGCCGCCGCCCGCGTTCCATCGACCGCTACCTGAACATCGCCCTCGGTCGAGTTCTTGATACCGACGGGCATCGACAGTGCGCTGCAGAGTTGACGGTGCACCTGACTGGCCGCGGTACGTGCACCGATGGCGCCGTAGCTGACGAGGTCGGCGATGTACTGCGGAGTGATCGGATCGAGGAACTCGCATCCCACCGGCAGGCCCAGCGCAGAGATGTCGACCAGAAGCTGGCGCCCCACGCGCAGTCCCGAGTTGATATCGAACGAGCCGTCGAGATGCGGGTCGTTGATCAGACCCTTCCAGCCCAGCGTCGTGCGCGGCTTCTCGAAGTAGACGCGCATGACGATGTGCAGCCGGTCACCTAGTTCGGTCGCCTTCACCGCGAGCCTGCGGGCGTAGTCCATCGCGGCAGCAGTGTCGTGCACCGAGCACGGCCCGACGATGACGATCAGTCGGTCGTCACGCCCGTCGAGGATGTCGACGACACCGTCGCGGCCGCGCCGCACGGTCGCCGACACGGCGTCGTCCGCGGCGTGCTCGCGGCGCAGCAGAGACGGGGCGACGAGGGGGCTGATGCTGATGGTGCGCTGGTCGTCCAGTGCGGTATCGGTCGGGTTGATCTCGATTGTCATGGGATCTTCTACTTTCCCAGACCGGCTCTCGGTGAGCTCCACGCGCGCTTCGAGCCGGTCTGCATCCGGCTCGTGGGGTGGGGGCTTCAGCGCATGGCGTCGCTGGCTGACCCACCCGGGGCCGGCCTGCTAAACCAAAAATATCCGCGCTGCATGGGCAGAAGGCTAACACCGGCCCATTCGGCGCCGGTGCGCGGGTGGTTCCGCCGTCCTAACCCCGCGACGCTGAAATTCACTAGAGGAGTCAGATCAGGATAGCGTTACCTCACTCCAACACCATCAGAAGAGGACCTGTGAAACGACTACCACTCGTACTGTCCATCACCATGGCGGTAGCCCTCGTCGGCGCCTGCGGATCCGGCGACATCGAGACCACCGAACCCGTAACCACAACAGCGAGCGCGAGCGCGAGCGAGCCGACCACGGACGCACCCGGCCCGTCGGGCATGCCCGACGGCATGGGCTCGCCCGGTGTCGACGACGGCGTATTCCCGCGCACAGTAGGTCATTTCGGTGGATCCACCGACATCCCGGCCGAGCCTGAGCGCGTAGTCGTGATCGCAACCGGCCAACTCGATGCGGCGCTCACCCTGGGCGTCGTGCCTGTCGGCGTCGCGTATGGAGACGGCGCGGGCCTCGTTCCGGAGTATCTCGAGCGCGAGTTTCCGGAATACGTCGACCGCATGGTCGATTTCGTCGATGTCGGAGTTCGCCAGTCGCCCAACCTCGAGGCAATCGCAGCGCTCGAGCCGGATCTGATCCTCGCCAACGAGGCTGGATCGGAGGAGCTTTACCCGACGCTGTCGGCGATCGCCCCCACAGTGCTCACCGAGGGCACCGGCGTGAACTGGAAGCAAGACTTCCTGCTCCTGGCAGATGCCGTCGGACGAAGCACGCAAGCGCAGACCTTCCTCGACGAATTTGCCTCCCGAGCAACCGATCTCGGCGGCAAACTGGGCGCCGATGCGCCGACCGTCTCGTTCGTGCGCTTCAACGCGGACCGCGCCCGGGTATTCGGCACGGCATCCTTCGCCGGGTTCATCGCCTGGGACGCACGCCTGGCCCGCCCAGCGAGTCAGCAGTTCGACAAGACCAGCCAGGACTTCAGCGAGGAGCAGATCCAGCTCGCCGATGCCGACTGGGTCTTCGTCGGCAGCCAGGACACCGGCCCAGGCTCCAAGGCACAGACGTTCACCTCCAATCCGCTCTGGACCGGAATGAGCGCGTCGACAGCGGAGCACGTCGTGTCGGTCGAGGACGACCCGTGGTATCTCAACGCAGGTCCCACCGCAGCCACCATCGTGCTCGAAACACTCACCGAAACCCTGACGCGCTGAGGCGCTGAGGCGCTGGCATCCACATAAAGGTTGCGCACAACTTAACCGTGCACTACCGTTGTTGGCGTGACCAACGAACTCGCGCTCGATCGCCAGGTGTGCTTCGCGTTGTACTCCGCATCGCGGGCTACCACCGCGGTGTATCGCCCGATGCTCGAACGCCTCGGCATCACGTACCCGCAGTACCTGGTTCTGCTGGTCCTGTGGGAGAAGGACGGCCGCGGTGTCCGCGAGATCGGTGCCGCACTCGATCTCGACACAGGCACGCTCTCGCCTCTGCTCAAACGACTCGAGCGACTGGGCTTCATCGAGCGGCGACGCCTCGTCACCGACGAGCGCCGCGTCGAGATTCACCTGACCGACGCCGGAAGCGCGTTGCGTCAGCAGGCGCTGGACATTCCCAGGCAGCTGGCCGGCAATACCGGCATGGCTGTCGCAGATCTGGAAAAACTCCGCGACGCGTTGGTCGCGCTGACCACCGCGCTTCACAGCACCGCAGTTCACACAACCGACCCCGGTACAACGGAAGGCAACCCCTCATGAAGACTGTGTACACAGCCGAAGCTCTGGCAACCGGCGAAGGCCGCAACGGAAGAACACGCAGTTCGGACGGCCGACTCGACTTCGATCTCGCCATCCCCGAGGCGATGGGCGGCAGCGGGCAGGGCACCAACCCCGAGCAACTGTTCGCTGCCGGCTACGCTGCCTGCTTCCACTCGGCGTTGCAGATGGTCGCCCGCCAGAACAAGGCCGACATCACCGATTCCTCCGTCGGCGCCCGAGTCGGCATCGGCCCCAACGACGCGGGCGGATTCGCGCTCGAAGTGACACTCGAGGTGACGCTCCCCAAGCTCGGACACGACGAAGCCCAGGCCCTCGCGGACAAGGCCCACCAGGTCTGCCCGTACTCCAATGCGACGCGCGGAAACATCGACGTCACAGTAACCGTCACAGACGACTGAAATGGGAATGCACATGAAAGCCACAGAAATTCACCTTGCCTCCCGTCCCACCGGTGAACCCGTTTCGGACAACTTCCGTACCGTCGTCACCGAGCTCCCGCCGCTCGAGGACGGTCAAATTCTCGTTCGCAACACCGTCATGTCCGTCGATCCGTACATGCGCGGAAGGATGAACGACGTCAAGTCGTATGTTCCTCCGTTCGCACTCGACGCACCGCTCGATGGCGGCGCGGTCGGCGAGGTCGTCGAATCACGTTCGGACGCATTTGCCGTCGGCGACGCAGTGTCACACGGTAAGGGTTGGCGGGATCTCGCGATCCTGCCCGCCAAGTCGGCACGAAAGGTCGACCTGAGCAAGGCCAAGGCCTCCGCTTACCTTGGCGCTCTCGGAATGACCGGCCTCACAGCCTATGCCGGACTGACTTCCGTCGCGCAGTTCAAGGAGGGTGACACCGTCTTCGTCTCCGGCGCCGCCGGTGCGGTGGGCTCACTCGTCGGCCAGATCGCCAAGGCGCTCGGCGCTTCTCGCGTCATCGGCAGCGCCGGTTCGCCGGCGAAGGTGAAGCGGTTGCGCGAACTCGGATTCGACGCAGCCTTCGACTATCACGACGGACCGGTACGCAAGCAGTTGGCAGAGGCCGCACCGGACGGCATCGATGTGTACTTCGACAACGTCGGCGGCGAACACCTCGAAGCTGCGATCGGGAGCGCCAACAAGTATGCGCGATTCGCGCTGTGCGGTGCGATCTCTCAGTACAACGCCACCGAACCGACACCGGGCCCGCGCAACTTGGCCCTGGCGATCGGCCAGGAGCTCACGTTGAAGGGCTTCATCGTCGGGTCCTACAACCACCTCGCCGGAGAGTTCGGCGAAAAGATGGCCCAATGGCTCGCCGACGGTGTCGTCGAGTGGGACGAGACCGTCGTCGACGGTCTGGAGAATGCTCCGAAGGCGTTCATCGGGCTGCTCCGCGGTGAGAACACCGGGAAGATGATCGTCTCGATCTGACGACGCTCCGCGACATGTGTGGATGGTTGCCGCCTACGGCAACCATCCACACTTTTCGCGCGTCCATGCACGAGGCCGATACAGTGCAGTTCATGGCCCGACGCGTCCCCCTCCCCGTGCGCGATGGCCTCGGTCCGACCCGTATCCGAATGCCCGAGTACTCGCCGTTCGGCACGGTGCTCGAGTACCTCGTCGCCAGATTCCCGCAGGACGAGTCGCGCCTGAGATACAAGCTGAATGCGCGAGAGGTCGTCGACGCCGATGGGCAAGCTCTGACGGAGAATTCACCGTTGGTGCCGCGCAGCGACATCTATCTCTACCGCGATCCGCCCGTCGAGCCGGTGGTGCCGTTTCCGATAGAGATCGTGCACCACGACGAGAACATACTGGTGATCGACAAGCCACATTTCCTCGCGACGATGCCGCGCGGGGCCTATATCGCCCGCTCGGCGCTGGTCCTGTTGCGCCGGCGGTTCGATCTGCCCGAGCTCAGTCCCGCGCACCGACTCGATCGACTGACTGCCGGGGTGCTCGTCTTCACCGTCCGTCCCGACGTCCGACGCGCCTATCAGGAGCTTTTCGCCGAGCGGGCTGTCACCAAGATCTACGACGCCGTCGCACGCTACGACCCCGATCTCGAATTTCCTCGAACGGTCCGCAGCCGGATGATCAAGGAACGCGGCGTCCTTCGGGCCGAGGAAGTTCCGGGCGAACCGAACGCGGAGACCTTCCTGGAGCTGTCCGAGCACGACGGCCGACACGGCATGTACACGTTGCACCCGAAAACCGGACGCACGCATCAACTTCGTCTGCACATGAATTCTCTGGGGATACCCATCATGGGAGACAACTTCTACCCAGACTTCTACGACGTTGCCGGCGACGACTACTCGAATCCACTTCGCCTGCTCGCGCGGTCGATTTCGTTCCGAGATCCGTTCACCGGCCGCGAGCGCACGTTCGTCAGCAACCGTAAGCTCGAACTACCTACTCGGGCATAGACAGAACGTCACCGCGGGCGGCGCTGTCCTCCGCGATCTCGCTGGTACGCACCGCAATACGGTGCGAGAGCACCGCCATGGCGAACAATCCGAGTGCGACACCGATCAACGCGTAAAAGCCTTCCTGCGCAAAATCGACCAGCGCGCCCAGCATGGTGAAGATCAGCGCCGCGATGCGAAGCGTGCGCAGCGGCCACAGCTTCCCGTTCCGCAAACGAAGGGCCGCCGGAAACGCCAACACGAACGTCAGCGTCGAGGTCAAAAACATGATTCCGCTCGCGATACCCATCTCGTCCACGTCGATGGTCGTATCCGTCGATTCCAGATGCAGGTTGCCCAAGACCAACTCGACCACGCCGAACACGACACCGATGAACGCCGCCACCGTCAGCGCCCAGGCAACCACAGGAATCCACCGGGGGCTTTTGAAGAACCCGGGGATCAGCCTCGGCGCAAACTGCCGGGCGTCGTAGAGCCGCGAGCTACCTGGCTTGCAGTTCCCGAGCAGCAACCGCAGACCGGCAACGGTCTCGGGCTCGGCGCCCTCGGCCTCGGCGCGGTCCACCATGCGCAAAGCCCAGGCGCGACGATGTTCGGGCAGACCACGCGTGATGCCCTGCGCCGCGATGGCAGCTGCGTTGGCCAACGTCTCCTCGTGCGATGGCCGTCGCACATCGCGGACGACACGGTTGGCGACCAGAACGATCACCACCAGGACGTACATGATCTCCGAGGACGGACCGTAGAAATAGTCGTTGTCCTTGGTGACGAACTTGCCCACTTCGTCGAGAAACAACCCGAACCCGATGCCACCGAGCATCACAGCAACGGCCCGCACTCCGAATCCGAGAAACATCCAACCCAGGAGGAGTGCAAGCATCATCAACGCGCCGCCGTAGAGCGCGTGGGCGATGTGCAGAGTCTCGCCGCCCACCTGCGGGAAGTGAGTTATTTCGAGATAGGTGCGGGTGACCAGAATGGTCACAACGGCAATGATCATGAATGCCTCGGCACTGGTACTGCCGTAGACATCTCGAAGGACACGCGAGTGATGGACACGTACGCGCGTGGATGCGGTCTTGCTGGTCACCGGTCTTTCCTGGTCACGGTACGAGTATGGGTGCCGGCGAGGCGCTGGTATCGGATTTCGTCCAAATCACGACGGACAGGATCGGGCGGCACACAACTTGACAAACTACGTTGCCAAAACTGCAATAGGTACATGACGAAGCCCGGCGAGGACATCGACGAGGTGGTCGCCGCGGTCGGCCCGAGGCTGCGCGCGGTGCGCACCGAACGCGGAACAACTCTGGCCGCTCTTGCCGATACCACCGGCATTTCCGTCTCGACGTTGTCTCGGCTCGAGTCCGGCGACCGCAAACCGAGTCTCGAACTGCTACTGCCCATCGCACGTGCACATCAGATCCCATTGGACGAACTCGTCAGCGCGCCTGCCGTCGAGGATCCCCGGGTCAAATCCACCCCGGTTCGCCGAGAACACGTCACGATCCTTCCGCTGACGCGCCGACCGGGTGGAATGCAGGCGTACAAGATGATCGTCGATCCGGGGCGGCGGGAGCCGAAACCGCGCGTGCACGAGGGTTACGAGTGGCTCTACGTCCTCAACGGCACATTGCGCCTGGTACTGGGCGAACACGATATCGTCATGAAGCCAGGCGAAGCCGCCGAGTTCGACACCCGTGTACCGCACTGGTTCGGCGCCATGGACGATCGGCCCGTCGAAGTCCTCAGCCTTTTCGGGCCCCAGGGCGAACGGATGCACGTTCGCGCGCGACCCACCGATTCGTAGTCCCTGCGCAACCTTTCGGTCGTGACCGTGTGGCAGAGTGGGCGCTCCCGCGCCTGATGTCCGGCTCGGTACTGTCACCGCCCACACGAGCCGACGAGGTAGTTCATGACAGACAGAAGCGCCGATACGACGGTGGCTCGCGGAACCGCATCACGGACCGACGTCGATATCGCTACCGGCGTTCTGGTCGGACGGTGCGGCACCAGCGTGACGGAGGCGGTGAACCAGTTGTTCGCCACTGCCCGTGACAATCGCATCAGCCTGTTCGAGCTTTCCCGCACCGTGATCACCCTCGCCGAAGGCAAGGACGGCCGAGACCCGTTCACCCGCCGGATCGCACTCGAACAGTGGGGCGCTGTGCTCAGCCCGCAACAGCTCGGGGCCACGTCAGTCTCGGAAAACCCTGTCTCCGCGTAATTCCGGAAAGCGCTCGGTCATGCGGTCGATCTGTCGATACATCTCGTAGAGCTCCGAGCGGAGAGCCGCAGCTTCCCCCTCCAGTTCCCGGGCGCGCGCCGTCGCCTTGTCCGCTCGCGCACGGAACGCCCGGGTCTGAGCCCGCTCGATGGAGGTCGAGCACTTCTCGATGTGTTCTGCGAGACCAGCAGCGAACAGTCGTGCCTGTGCGAGATTCACGGCGTAGTTGGCGTCGCGGAAGCTGTCGTCACGTCGGATGGAATCGATGATGATGCCCTTGCCACTGAGTGCGGATGGTCGCTCGACAACGTTACGCCCGTCGTGATCGGCCGTCGCAAGCACCGGCCCTAGGAAAACACCAGTGCCAGCACTACCGAGGCCGAGGTGGCGACGATCGCCAGGATGATCAGCGAGGCCACAACCCGCTGCTGCAGAGGCCGTCCGCCTCGCCTCTCGTCGGGACTCGGGAAGTCGTCGTCGACGAAGTCGTCGGCATCGACGCCGACGTCGTCGAAGTAAACGGTGTCGCGCGGCGGCACCCAGTCCTGTCCGTTTGCGCGCACTGCCGTCGTCAACCGCTCCAATCGCGCGCGGGCGCGGTGTGGGTAGTACTCGGACGGTGCGTTGATCGGCAGAGCACGCGCGAGTGCGATCGGGGACCGATGTGTCGCTTCCAGCGCTTGGAACGCGGCTGAGGCCGTCGGGTCGTCGTCGGCCTTGGCAGTGAGAAACCAGGCCGCACCGGCAGAGGCGCGGTCCCCCATGAGCAGGTAGGTGTAGGCGAGCAGATCGAGTACGGGTTGGGACGCAGGATTCGTCCGAAGGGCGGCAAGCAACCGGTCCCGGGCTCGTGTCAGGTTTCCACCGGCCAGGTCTTGCTGGGCCTCATCGATCACGTCCACCAGGACAGCCTAGCGATCGGATGGAAGAACCGGGGTGCCGCATCTGTGAGGGCGCACCCCGCGAGAAACAAAATGGTGGCCAGGGCCGGGATCGAACCGGCGACCTTCCGCTTTTCAGGCGGACGCTCGTACCAACTGAGCTACCTGGCCGGGCGGCACCGGTGACAATGCCGACTGTCAATTTTGAATACTGTGAAATTTGAAGATTGTGCGCTCGTCGGCTGAAACCGATGTTGCGACCCTGACGGGACTCGAACCCGCGACCTCCGCCGTGACAGGGCGGCGCGCTAACCAACTGCGCCACAGGGCCTTGCTGTGTAACTTTTCCCGGAGGAAAGTGCCGCCGCGAACTCTAGCAGGACTTCGTCCCGCATCGAACCGCGCCAGCCTGCAAGAGACTGCTGTACTGCCAGCCGGATTGTCAATTCCGACCGTGTCCTACGTACCCCCTACGGGATTCGAACCCGCGCTACCGCCTTGAAAGGGCGGCGTCCTAGGCCGCTAGACGAAGGGGGCCCGCCGAATCGCTCCGGCGTTACCCTCAACGGCATTCCGTTGGGAGCTCGCATAGCTTAGGACACTTTTCTGGAAAAACTCAAACCGGCAGGTCAGATGCACTTTCGGCGATCTCGGAGTCGCTTTTCTCCCACCCGGTGACCTTCCACTCTTCGAGCCACCGCTCACTGGCCATCGCATACAGCACGACCTCGAGGGACTCCTCGAACATGACCCGCAGATCACGACTGTCCGAAACGAGGTCCGCCATGTATCGCTGACCCGCCAGTGAGGCCGCCAGCACCCTGATGAACTTCGCGGCGCCGAACTCGGGCCGCAGGTCGCCCATCTCCTCTGCACGCCGGGCGAGCTCGTAGCCTGCCGAACCCCACACGCGACCACCACCGGACTGAACCTCGCTGTAGAACTCCGGTTCGACGATGAGCCGAAACTCGGCCCGCACGATCACATTGTTCTGGAATCCGCCAGCGATGTCGCTGATGATGCCTCGAATCACAGCGAACGGATGCAGCGTCGATGCATTCCATCGTTCTGTGATCACGACATACTCGTCGAGGGCAGCACTGAGCACCGCTCGGGCCAGATCCTCTTTCGACTGGAAATGGAAGTACATCGCCCCCTTTGTGGCGTTGGACCCCTCGAGGATGGTGTTCACCGATGCGGCCGCATATCCGCGGCGCGAGAATTCCGCCGCTGCGGCCTCCACGATTGCTGCTCGGGTTCGCCGAGCGCGCTCTTGTTGTGCCATTGCTTTGATGCCTCCGAACCCAGCTACCTGCATCTATCAGCAGGCAGTATCGCTATTCGAGCGTACGTCACCACACCACAGAAAGACCGACCACTTCCTTGGAATTTGCAGTGAAAACGGTTACCGGTACAAGTTCCGCGGACTGGAACAAACAATCCGAGTGGTATGATGCAACCGGCTCGAGTGCGCTGCAGGGGGTGCGCACTCGAGCCACAAACATGTTTCGGGTCGCCCCCTTCCCGCGCGACCTCCAGACCGTGAAACAGGCAAAACTTGGTTTACAAATCGAATCGACTGTAAATCGCCAAAGGAACGGTCGTGCCGTTTCGAGATGAAAGACACATCACACCCCGCACGCCAGACGGCTCGATGCGCCCGCGCAGCGCGTTGCCACACCCCACTGCAGACCCTCCACCGCACACCCAACTCGCGACACTCCAACCCACCGCGAACGGCCTCGCTCGCGCACAGGCGGCCACCCCCTGCGTAGCTGCGCCACAACGCTTTTGCCACTCGATACCGGGCAAAAGGATTGTTCCGTGTCGGGGAGTTCGAATCCCCCAGCAGCACAGTCGATTACGAATCGCATTCGGTGGATCACGGTGCCCCGAACTAATTCTCGGACAGGGTTCGTATAACGGTTGCGGCTCGACATGGAACGGATCACGCCACGCGGACAGCGGGGATCTAAAGTGACTTAGATCACAGGCGTGCGTTCATGACTACGAATTCAGGTGTGAGCATGGCTCTACGGAGACTCGCCGTTCGTTCGGTGGCGATCATTCTGGCAACCGTCGTAGCGTCAACTGTGACGCTGTTCCACTCGGGCGCTGCCCTTGCCGACCCGCTCGGCGACTTCCTCGACCCCAGCCAGGATCCGGCACTCGCCGCCGCCACCCCACTGGGCGAGCCCTGGTTCGATCCGCCGCCCGGTTACGAGTCACTGCCTCCGGGAACTGTTCTGAACACCAGAAACGTGACCGTCGGACCGCTGATCACCCCGGTGCACTCGACCCAGATCCTGTATCGAACCACCGATTCCAAGAACCGACCGGTCGCCGCTGCCACCACCGTCATCGTTCCGACAGCACCGTGGGCGGGAGCAGGAAGCCGCCCGGTCGTCGCCTACAACATGGCCATCAACTCACTCGGCCACACGTGCGCACCGTCCTGGACGCTGCCGCGCGGCCTCGCCAAGGAAATCCCCGCAGTACAACTGTTTCTCGCCAAGAACTACGCCGTCGTCGTCACCGATCACGAGGGCCCCCGCCAGGCGTACGCGGCCGGCAGGATGGCCGGCCATGCAGTACTGGACGCGCTGCGGGCCATGGTCGGACTTCCAGAGCTCGGACTACCCGCACAATCGCCGATCGCGATGACCGGGTACTCCGGCGGCGCCATCGCGTCCGGGTGGGCCGCCCAGTTGGCACCCACCTACGCGCCGGACGTCAACATAGTCGGCACCGCGATCGGTGGTCCCCCCGTGGACTATCGCATTCTGCTCAGTTCCATGAACGGCACGAATGGGGCGTCGACGCTGTTCCTGGCCGCCGTGACGGGAGTTGCTCGCGAATACCCAGAAATATTTCAACTGATGAATGCCAATGGGCTACGGCTCGCCCAGCTCGCCAAGGACATGTGCGTGACCCTCCTGGCCCCCGGCGGCGTCGTCGCCCCGATACCGGTTCAGGCCCTCTCCGACGTCCCGAACGTGGACAGAACGCCCATCGCCGAGGAAGTCATCCGGCACACCCGAATGGGCGGGGATCTCGCGCCCACGACCCCCGTCTTCATCTACCAGGGCCAGCACGAGTTCTGGATTCCCCGAGAAGGCGCAGAACGCCTGTACGACGAATGGTGCGCGAACGGGGCCGAGGTAAGGCTCGAGCTGTACGCGGGCGAACACGTGATCGTCGCCCTGTCGGGCGTGCCCGGGTCGCACCGATGGATCGACGACAGGCTCGCAGGAATACCGGCACCCGAGGGCTGCAGCAGCTTCGGACGGTGAGCCGATCTGACTGGTACGCGCGCGTACCGACGGGGGTGTGCCCGTCGCGCGGGCGCACCCACTACACTTTCGATCCGCGCCCCTATAGCTCAGTTGGTAGAGCTACGGACTTTTAATCCGCAGGTCGTAGGTTCGAGTCCTACTGGGGGCACCATCGCCACGAGATGCACAGCAGATCGACAGCTGTACCCGGGCCACCCTGGAGGTGTCCGGTCGTACACTCGGTAACGGTTGGGCAGTGGAGAACGAACTGCCACGGGGGGACGAAACCGAACCCGAACCCGAACCGGAATCGAAACCCACACAGAGCCCGGCTGGCGGCTGTGACTCGCGTAACTCACCTCGTGTTCGAGCGGGTTACGGTGCCGTAGGCTGGGCAACGATATCCGCAATTCTTGGAGGCTATGCAATGGCGAGGGATCTGACACAGCTGGAGCTGCTAGAGGAGCTCGTTCCGGTTGCGGAGGACAACGTGAACCGGCACATGTCCATGGCCAAGGAGTGGCACCCCCACGATTATGTGCCGTGGGACGAGGGCCGCAACTTCGCCGAGCTGGGTGGGGTGGACTACGACCCGGCTCAGAGCAAGCTCTCCGACGTCGCCAAGGCCGCGATGGTCACCAACCTGCTCACCGAGGACAATCTGCCCTCCTACCACCGTGAGATCGCGGAGAACTTCTCGCGGGACGGTGCGTGGGGCACCTGGGTGGGACGGTGGACGGCGGAGGAGAACCGCCACGGCATCGTGATGCGCGACTACCTCGTCGTCACCCGCGGTGTCGACCCCGTCGCGCTCGAGCAGGCCCGCATGATCCATATGACCAACGGCTTCGCCTCGCCCATCGGTTCGCACAGTGGGTTGCTGCATTCGGTGTCGTACGTGACGTTCCAGGAATTGGCGACGCGCGTCTCGCACCGCAACACCGGCAAGGTGTGCGACGACCCGATCGCGGACCGGATGCTCCAGCGCATCGCTGCCGACGAGAACCTGCACATGATGTTCTACCGCAACATCAGCGCGGCAGCGCTCGATATCGCACCGGATCAGACGCTCGAGGCCCTCTCCGACATCGTGATGAACTTCCAGATGCCCGGTGCCGGTATGCCGAACTTCCGTCGCAACGGTGTACTCATGGCCAAGCACGGCATCTACGATCTGCGTCAGCACCTCGAGGACGTCGTCTGGCCGGTCCTGCGCAAGTGGCGCATCTTCGAGCGTGAGGACTTCACCGGCCGCGGTGAGAGCAAGCGCGAGGAACTCGCTGTCTTCCTCGAAGACCTCGAGCGCCAAGCAACCAAGTTCGAGGAGATGCGCGACCGCTCCCTCGCCCGCGAAGCGGCCAAGGCAGCCAAGCAGGCTTCCTGAGTCGATCCGCACGATCGATCCGTGCCCGGCACCGTACTCGGTGTCGGGCGCGACTCGTAGGCGCACGCCTGCGAACCCGAGAACGAACGAGGCACCACCTGTCATGACTGCGACCGATCCCATTGCACTACGAATCGGCTCCCTCGAGCTGAGGAGTCCGGTGGTGCTCGCACCCATGGCGGGCGTGACCAACGTCGCGTTCCGCACGCTGTGCCGTGAACAGGAGATCGCGCGCGCGGGCAGCACATCCGGGCTGTACGTCTGCGAGATGGTGACCGCTCGCGCACTCGTCGAGCGCCAGCCCGCAACGATGCACATGACCACCTTCGGGCCGACCGAATCGCCGCGCTCGCTGCAGCTCTACACGGTCGATCCCGACACCACCTACGCTGCCGCCAAGATGATCGTCGATGACAATCTCGCCGACCACATCGACATGAACTTCGGCTGCCCGGTGCCCAAGGTCACTCGCAAGGGTGGCGGAGCGGCCCTGCCCTACAAGCGAAACCTGTTCGGACGGATCGTCGCCGCCGCGGTCAAGGCCACCGAGGGCACCGATATTCCGGTGACCGTCAAGTTCCGCGTCGGAATCGACGACGAGCACCACACACACCTCGACGCCGGACGGATCGCGGCCGCAGAAGGGGCCGCAGCTGTGGCGTTGCACGCCAGAACCGCATCGCAGCGCTACTCCGGGACCGCGGACTGGACTCAGATCGCACGGCTCAAGGAACATGTCACCGACGTTCCGGTACTCGGCAACGGCGACATCTTCTCCGCCTCCGACGCCGTCCGGATGATGGCCGAAACCGGATGCGACGGCGTCGTAGTCGGTCGGGGATGCCTCGGACGGCCGTGGTTGTTCGCCGAGCTCAGCGCTCGCTTCGCCGGCCGAGAGGAGCCGACACCGCCGACCCTGGGAGAGGTTGCCACGATCATTCGGCGTCACGCCGAGCTGCTGGCCGATCACCACGGTGAGGACAAAGGCCTGCGCGAGCTGCGCAAACACGTGGCCTGGTACCTGCGCGGGTTCCCGGCCGGGTCGGACATTCGTGTCTCCATGGCGTTGGTCAAGACGCTCGCCGAACTGGACGGGCTCCTCGGGCAACTCGATCCGACCATTCCGTTCCCCAAAGATGCCGAAGGCCCCCGAGGCAGGCAAGGCTCCCCCGGCGCAGTCGCACTTCCCGACGGCTGGCTGGACGACCCCGAGGACATCTCCGTCCCCGCCGGCGCAGATCTGATGCACTCGGGCGGCTGAGCTGCCAGTACGGGCGATAGACCGTGAGCGAAGTGGACCGCAGCGGATTCGCCAGTATCATTGCGAGATCGCCGGGTCTCGGCGTCGGTGAGCGCGAGGAAGGCAAGGTTCGAATCCGTGAGTGACGATCGAGATTCGAACTCCCCTGTGCCCGAAAGCCGTGCACCCTGGGAACGCCCGATCTCGAGAATCCACCGACCGGACTCTTCCCCGACCGCGAAGCCCCAACGGTGGTCACGGCCCGAGGACGTCCGGGCGCCGGGCAGCCGCCCGGCGCCGGAAGTCGAGGCTCCCACCGAAAAGATCGCTCCGATCACTGCGAGCACACCACGCCCGGTGACCGCGCGACCCCAGCCCGTCGGTGTCGCCGTCGAGGATCGGCCGGCTCTCACGCGCCTGGCCATGAGCAAAGTGCGTCGGCGAAACCGGATCCGCACCATCGCGCGCGGTTGTGTCTCGATAGTCGCCATCCTCGCGGTGGCGCTCACCGGGGTCGTCTGGGGTTATCTGCGCAACACCGATCGCGGGTTCGCACAGGTGGCCGCACTGGACCCGAACTCGGCCGACGTCATCGACGCCGATGGACAGTACGGTGACGAAACCTTCCTGATCGTCGGCACGGACACTCGAGCAGGAGCCAGCGGGGAGATCGGCGCCGGCTCCGTCGAAGATGCCGAAGGCGCCCGATCCGACACCGTCATGCTCATCAACATCCCTGCCGATCGCAGCCGCGTCGTCGCAGTCTCGTTCCCGCGAGATCTCGACGTCGAGCGACCCGAGTGCGAGGGCTTCGACAACAACACCAACACCTACACCGGCGAGATGTACCCCTCCGCAGAGGGCGACAAGCTCAACGCAACCTACGCACTCGGCGGCCCCAAGTGTCTGGTCAAAACGATCCAGAAGATCTCCGGCCTCAAGATCGGGCACTTCGTCGGCATGGACTTCGCCGGTTTCGAGACGATGGTCGACGAGATCGGCGGCGTGGAGGTCTGCACCGTCGAGCCCCTCGTGGACTACCAACTCGGTACTGTTCTGCCCACTGCCGGGGAACAACTGATCGACGGCAGGACGGCGCTGAACTACGTACGCGCGCGTTACGTCGAGTCCGAGGGCAACGGCGACTACGGGCGGATCAAGCGTCAGCAGCTCTTCCTGTCCTCCCTGCTACGTTCGGCGCTGTCGAACAACGTGCTCCTCGATCCCGGCAAGCTCAACGGCTTCGTCAACGCGTTCACCCGCGACACGTTCGTCGAGAATGTCGGCACTCAGGACTTGATCACGCTCGGACGCTCGCTGCAGAACGTCGACGCCGGCGAGGTGACATTCCTGACGCTTCCGACCGACGGCACGAACGAGTGGGGCAACGAGATTCCCGTCGACAGCGCCATCAAGGCGTTGTTCACCGCGGTAATCCAGGATTTGCCGCTGCCGGGCGAGGAACGCAAAGCCCCAACACCGGCGTCCGAACCAGCGCCCGCACCGCTCGTGCCCACGGTCGCAGTCGACCCAGCAACGGTATCGATACAGGTGTCCAACGCATCCGAGATGCCCGGAGTGGCCGCGACGACATCCGAGGAGCTGGCGAACTACGGATTCGAGATCCTCAACGTAGGTAACTTCGTCGGCACAGCCGCGCAAACGGTCGTCCGATACACCGCGGGGCAGGAAGCCGACGCCGCCACCGTGGCCTCGGCCATCCCCGGAGCGATCGTCGAACAGGCGGTGGGCCTCGATGATGTCATCGAGGTGGTCCTGGGCGCCGACTACCCCGGGTACACGACGCTGCCAGCCGCGATCGGCCAACCGGTCGAGGTGGTCCAAGGCCAGGGAATCACCCAGGCCCCCGCACTTCCGGAGAATCTCGCCTACACCAACGCTGCCGACGACACCTGCGCCTGAGCGCATCCATTCACGCCCCGTTCACCCACGCGACCACGAACTGGTCGTACCGAGGCACTAAACTTCGCTCTCATGCGCGACGCCTACAACGAACAGATGAACGAGTTGGCCAATCTCCTCGGTGAGATGGCCGCTCTGGCCGGATCCGCGATGGACACGGCTACCCAGTCACTCCTCCAAGCAGACTTGGTTCTCGCTGAGCAAGTCATCTCCGACCACGACAAGATCACCGATCTCAGTGCAGTCTGCGAGGAGAAGGCATTCACTCTCCTGGCGCTGCAGGCCCCCGTGGCCGGAGACCTTCGGTCCGTTGTCTCTGGTATCCAGATCGTCGCCGACATCGACCGGATGGGCGCCCTGGCACTGCACGTCGCCAAGATCACCCGTCGTCGCCACCCCAACCACGCCCTCCCCGAGGAAGTCAACGGCTACTTCGCCGAGATGGGCCGCATCGCCGTGCAGCTGGGTGCCTCCGCACGCGAGGTGCTCGAGACGCGCGACCCCGAGCGCGCAGCAAAGCTTCGTGAAGAGGACGAGGCCATGGACGACCTACATCGTCACCTGTTCACAGTTCTCATGGACCGCGAATGGAAGCATGGCGTCGCAGCGGCAGTCGACGTCACCTTGCTCGGCCGCTTCTACGAGCGCTTTGCCGACCATGCGGTGGAGGTCGGCCGTCGGGTGATCTTCCTCGCTACCGGTGAACTCCCCGTCGAGTTGAACACCAACCAACTCCCCACGAACTGATCCTGCCGGGTCCCGGCGGCTGTAGGTCGAAAGCTGCTGGGTCCCGGCAGAGTCCATCGTCACCGATAGACGTGCCCGAGCTCGCTGGTTTTCGACTCAGCGAGAGTAAGCCGCGTCGACGTGGAACCGGGTGAAACCAAGCTGCTGGTAGGTGTGCACAGCGGCAGAATTGTCCGATTCCACGTAGAGCAAGACCTCGCCGAGCCGACGTCCGCGCAGGTAATGCAGGCCGGCAAGCGTCAACGCTCGGCCGAGGCCGCGTCCCTGCGCTGCCGGATCGATGCCGACGACGTAGACCTCACCGATCTCTTCCTCACCGGCCTCCGCCGGATGCACCTTGGTCCAGTGAAATCCCAGCAGAGTGTCCGAGCCCTCCTCGAAGGCCAGGAAGACACCCGCCGGATCGAACCAGGATTCGTCGCGTCGTCCGGCAATGTCCTGGCCGGTCCATCCGCCCTGCTCAGGGTGCCACGAGAAGGCCGCATTGTTCACCCGCAGCAATTCCGCGTCGTCCTGATGCCCCCGGTAGGTGCGCAGGGACACACCGCCCGGCACCGTCACCTCGGGTAGATCCGTCCCGGCCAGCGGACGTCGCATCTGCAGGAGCTCGCGCACGATTTTCAGACCGAGTGCCGCAGCGACCGCCTGGGCAGGCGCGGAGTTTCCGTGCGCCCAGATGCGAGCACCGTCGCCGCCCTCGTCCAACGCCCGCTCCACGAGTCGGCGCCCGATCCCACGCCCACGAAACTCCGGATCGACAACGGCTTCGGCCATGGCCGGACCTGTGGTCGAGCTGGGTTCGATCCCCGCATAGCCGACGATTCGGTCCTCGGCAGTGGCGACGAGATGTACCGCATCTCCTTCAGCAGAGACAGCTCGGACGGCCTGTTCCGACAGCGGAGCAGTGCCGTCCTGTTCTGCTGCGCGAGTGAAGATCGCGCGCAGGTCCTCGGCGAGGGGCGTGGTGATCGCCGCCGAATCGAGCAAAGTGATGGACGACGAAACAGTCATGTGGTCAGTTGATGCTTCCATGTCCGGCGCTTCTCAGCGTATTGAATTCGGCGCTGTCGCCGTCGGTGCCGTCGAGATCGTCGTCGCCGTCTGCCAAGGCGGCTGCGCCCTTGGCATTGCGACTGGGCCGAACGGCCTTGTAACCGACGTTGCGCACGGTGCCGATGAGCGACTCGTACTCGGTGCCCAACTTGGCGCGCAACCGGCGAACGTGGACGTCGACGGTGCGGGTGCCACCGAAGAAGTCGTAGCCCCAGACCTCCTGCAGCAGCTGCGCCCTGGTGAACACGCGTCCGGCGTGCTGCGCCAGATACTTGAGGAGTTCGAACTCCTTGTACGTCAGATCGAGTGGGCGGCCTCTCAGCCGCGCGGTGTATGTGCCCTCGTCGATAACCAGTTCGCCCAGGGTGATCTTTCCGGACGCCTCGGCGACGCCACCCGAGCGGCCCACCAGCAGGCGCAGTCGTGCGTCGAGTTCGGCAGGTCCGATTCCCGGTAGCAGAATGTCGTCCAGGCCCCACTCCGAATTGACCGCGACGAGGCCGCCCTCGGTCAGTACGGCAACGACGGGAATGGCCGATCCGGTGCTACCGAGAAGCCTGCACAGACCGCGGGCGGCAGCGAGGTCGGTGCGCGCGTCCACGAGTGCAATATCGGCCGCTCCCGCTTCGAGCAGCGACGAGACCTCGGTGGGTGCGGGCCGGACATGGTGCGCGAGGAGCGCAAGGGACGGTAGAACCGCCTCCGGATTGGGATCGGAGGTCAGAAGCAGGAGCTCCACACAGCCTCCATTCTTACCGCTGTCACGTCGACCTCGTGTCGAGTCGTATCCAAGAGCAGCCGACCGAAGAAATCCGACTGCATGTCAAGTATCCAAGACTAGCGCCTCACGGTCGATGGCTGCGCAGCGCCGTGCCGGATTCGCGAAGTGGATCCGCCCGGCTCATCAGTCACAATGGTCGCCATGCGCAAACTGATCATCGTGCTCGTGAGTTTTCTGGCGTTGGCCGTCATCGTCGACTTCGGGGCCGCTGCCTACTCCGAGTACCGCGTCTCGCGCGCAATCCGCGAAGGCGGGAGCTTGACGTCCGATCCGCAGGTGATCATCCATGGCTTCCCCTTCGTCACCCAGGCAGCGGACGGAAAGTATCAGAACGTGGAGATCCGTGCACAGGACGTGCCCACCGACTACGTCGAGTCCACGACTATCGAGGCGAACTTGCGCGGAGTGACGGTGCCGCTGTCCGATCTGATCGACGGCTCCGTCAACACCGTCCCGGTGGACGAGCTCGAAGGGCGTGTGCGTATCGACGCGAAAGATCTCGGCCAGTTCCTCGGCATCGTCGACCTGCGGGTTTCCGCACCCCCAGCCGATCCTTCCGACGGCACCGGCGGATCTGGTGGATCAGGTCCCACCACCACCACCACCGGTGGTGGGGTCGTTCTCACCGGGACGGTCCCGGTAGGACCTATCGACACCGAGGTCAGCGTGCAGGCCGATCTCGTGCTCGACGGCGAACGCGTGGAAATCGTCGCGAGCGACTTCTACTTCGGCCCGGACGGCAACGCCGACTTCACGATCCCCGACTTCGCCAAGCCGACCGTGCTGGGCTTGTTCACCAAGACCATCGACCGTCAGACCCTTCCGTTCGGCATCCTCCCCACTGATGTCTACGCAGAGGGCTCCCAGATCGTCATCGAGGGCGGCGCCCAGAATGTGACGATCGACCTGGATCAGATCGAAGCGCCATGACCGGAATCACAATTCTGCTGATCGTTCTGGTGGCCGCAACTGTCTTCGGACTCCTGTATCGGGCTCGGTACGGCGCTGTACGCAAATCGGAGAGTGTCGCTGTGCCCAGGACGCGCGGCCTCCTGCTCGATGCGGGCGCGGTACCGGGCGCCGCCACCGTCCTGCATTTCTCCGCGGACTGGTGCGGGCCGTGTGCCGCCGTACGTCGCGTCGTCCAGCAGGTTTTGAGCAACATCGACGGGCCCGTCGAACTGGAAGTAGATATCGACGCGCATCCCGAACTGGCCCGCGCAATGGGCGTGTTGTCGCTTCCGACGACATTCGTCCTCGACGAGGACCTCACCGAGATCGCACGGATCGCTGGGGTTCCGAAGGCAGACGATCTTCGATCCGTCCTGCTCGATCGATAGCGCTCGCGGACCACTAGTTCTGCCCGTCACAGTTCTCCGGTAGGATGCTCTCTTGTGTTGACCCGCCTCGAGCTGTTGCTCACCAGTCGCCGCACAGTGGACCTGTGCCGACTGGGCGGTTGTTGCTGTCGCTGCTGCTGATTTCTGCCGACGCCCCTCGAGGCGTTTCCGGCCATCGAAACAGAAGATGTCGTCACTTGGTGATGGTCATCGCTTCCAGCCGCCTGTTCACTCATCGAACGCAGGAGCACTTTCACCTCATGTCTTCCGACACCCAACCCACCGTTGTCAAAACCACAGCCACCGGTCGCGCAGCCACCCGGCCCACCGTCGACCAGGTCGACGTCCGGGGCCCGCGCTTCGCTGCGTGGATCACCACCGCGGTGCTCGCCCTCGTCCTCGTCCTGTCCAACGTGCAGAGCACTGCCGCTGCCGTGGTGCTGGCGATTCAGGCCGTGGTCTTCGCCGTCGGCGCTGTCTCCGGGCCACGCCGCAGTCCCTACGGCGCATTGTTCGCCAACTTCGTCGCGCCTCGCCTGGGGCCGACCACCGAGCGCGAACCGACCGCCCCCCTGAAGTTCGCTCAACTGGTCGGCTTCGCTTTCGCAGCCGTCGGTGTGCTCGCCTTCGCTCTGGGTGCGCCCGTCGTCGCCGCTGTGGCCACCGGTTTCGCGCTGTTCGCGGCCTTCCTGAACGCAGCATTCGCGTTCTGCCTCGGATGCCAGATCTACCCCCTCGTGGCGCGACTGCGGACACAATCCGCTCGCGCCTGACCAGCACCATCCTCCACCGACCGAAGAACAGTTAGATCGAAAGGAAACCCATGGCTCGCTCCGACGTCCTGGTCTCTGCCGACTGGGCCGAGCAGAACCTGAACGCCCCGAAGACCGTTTTCGTCGAGGTCGACGAAGACGCAAGCGCCTACGACGGCGGTCACATCGAAGGCGCGGTGAAGCTCGACTGGCGCAAGGACCTCCAGGATCCGGTTCGCCGCGACTTCCTCAATCAGGGTCAGTTCTCCGATCTTCTCTCTGCCAAGGGCATCGCCAACGATGACACCGTCGTCCTGTACGGCGGAAACAACAACTGGTTCGCCGCCTACGCGTACTGGTACTTCAAGCTGTACGGCCACAAGGACGTCAAGCTGATCGACGGTGGCCGCAAGAAGTGGGAACTCGATGGCCGCGCGCTGTCGAAGGACGTTGTCACCCGCGAGGCGACGAAGTACCAGGCTGCGGCGCCCGATCTGTCCATTCGCGCGTTCCGCGACGAGGTCATCGACGCGATCGGCAGCAAGAATCTCGTCGACGTCCGCTCGCCCGACGAGTTCTCGGGCAAGATCCTCGCTCCCGCGCACCTTCCGCAGGAGCAGGCACAGCAACGCGGCCACGTCCCCGGAGCCATCAACATCCCGTGGAGCACCACGGCCAACGAAGACGGCACCTTCAAGGACGACGACGCACTCGAAGCCCTGTACAAGGAAAAGGGCTACGACGAGAACAAGGCGACCATCGCCTACTGCCGAATCGGTGAGCGTTCGAGCCACACCTGGTTCGTGCTCAAGGAATTGCTCGGCAAGTCGGACGTGAAGAACTACGACGGTAGCTGGGTCGAGTACGGCTCCCTCGTCGGAGCACCCATCGAGTTGGAGGTTCACTGATATGTGTGGCGCACCCGTTCAAGGTCAAACAATTCCCGCCGGAGTAGACGTCGAGAAGGAAACGGTCATCACCGGCCGCGTCCTCGGCGCCGACGGTGAGCCCGTGGGCGGCGCGTTCGTGCGCCTGCTCGACGGCACCGGAGAATTCACCGCCGAGGTCGTGGCCTCGGGCACCGGTGACTTCCGGTTCTTCGCGGCTCCCGGTACCTGGACGTTGCGCGCGCTGTCTGCGTCCGGCAACGGCCAGGCCGAAATCTCCCCCGAGGGCGCGGGCGTCCACTCGGCGAACGTGACTGTCGGAGCCTGATACCGGCGCATCAGTAAAAGAACCCCGCACCCATTCGAATGGGTGCGGGGTTCTTCTGCTTTCACGACCATCACGGCGGGTGGACTCAGCGCTGAGTCGTCTCCAGGACGACGTCGGTCGACGGTTCCTCGATCGGTCCGGGCACGGCGCTGTACTGCGGCTCGAAGACCCCCGGCGGCACCAATCCGTGCGACTCCAGGAAAGCGCCGAGATCGCTGTCCCGGGTCACGGTTCCGGGCGTCGGCAGGGGCTGAGACTCTGGTTCACTCGCACCGTCCGGAAGGCCCTCTGCAGGGGTCTCTGGGGACTCTGACGTCTCTGGGGTCTCTGGGGTCTGTGGGGACTCAGCTGCTTTTCGTTCACGCTCGGCCGCAGCCAGATCGGTCACCCAGGCGACGATCTTTTCGCTCTCCCATTCGCGGGCGTCACCGGGGCTTCTGTCCCAGTACGTGAGGTGCTGCAGGAAGCCGATGAAGATGTACGGCTCGACGAACACGTCGACGACACCTTTGTTGTTCTCGACGAGACCTTCGCCCTCGGCCCGGATCTTCTCGCGAACCGTGGCCGCACCCGGCCCCATCGCCCAATTCAGGTCAGCGAGCAACTGATCAGGGGTCAACTGTTGCCATGCCCGCTCCGCGTCGACCTCATACAACTGGTCGGACACTTTGAGCAGTACCTCGAGCAGAGTTTCGTCGGATTCGAGCCAGGTCTCGTTGTTGACGATATCGATGATGGCCCGCGTTGCCACCGAGCTGACGGTGTGCGCGAAATCAGCCACCGATTGCACGGGGTTGATCAGCGTCAACCGCATCTGGCCGAGGATTCCGAGTGCCAATTGCAGGGCGAGAATGTCGTCGGGTGCATCGCACGCGAGATCGTAGGGTCGGCACGACCATGTCATCTTCTCGTTCAGGGTGCCGTAGTCCTTCGGGGCCGAGGACTGGAAGCCGCCTCGCGAAGGTCCGGGTTCGTCGAAGTTGGGGACGCCTGCGGGTCGGTACGGGTCACCGATCGCCACCACGCCGGCCACATCGTCACCGGTGACGAGAGCCTCGGGGTCGCGGTGGCCAATGTCCATCGCTACACGCTCGACGATCTCGGCGCCGACGCTGTAGCCGAGCAGGACGAACTTCGTGTCCTCGCCACACTTCGTCTTGTACTCGTCGAGCAACCGGTTCGTCGAGTGGATTCCATCTGCGACCGCCGGCTGGTACGGCGTCACGTCCTCGAAGAATTCGAAACCGTAGGTCGAGACCCACGGCACGTACAGCCAGCCGACCGTCCCGGGATTGCCCGCGTTGGCCTCACCCATCGGAATCGTGACATTTCCGACCCAGTTGGAAATGGGCGATCGCAGTTCCTCGTTGAGCGGATCTCGGTCCGACTCCGAGTCCGTCGCACCGGAGACCGCGAGCATCAGCACGTCGGGGCAGTCCTGCGCGTAATTGTTCGAGTCGATGTTCGGCCCGTCCGAGGATCCCGTACCAGCCGAACCGCTGTCGGCCGAACCGCTGTCGGCCGAACCAGAATCGGCCGAACCGGTGTCCGGCGCCGCGGATGCGGCCGCCGGCACCACCAGAAGCAGCGCCGCTGCAATCGCTACAGATGTGGACATCAAGGTGCCGGCACGAAAACGGCGCTGCATCGACAGAATCCTTCCCCAGACAAACCGAAAACCTCGAACAAAAAGACAGCGCGAAGTTTTCGTTCCCCCCGACGCCTGCAACGGAACGTACCGTGTTTCTCGCGATCTTCGACACACCTCGAGAAAAGTTTCGTGCACGAACGAGGAGTTCGATCGAGGTAGGCACCCGCGGCGCGGGGCTGCGGTTCGATCTTGATGCGCGTGGGTCTAAACTACTGCCGTGGTCATCTTCTTCGAGGTTCTGCTGGCACTTGCAGCTGTCGCCATCATCGCGTTCTCGCTCTATGTCGTCTACCGCCTGGTGACCGACGAATCGTGAGCGATCGCGCCGCCGATGAACCGGACGGCACTCGGTCGGCCAACGAGGCCATAGCCGAGGCTGCCGACAAGTTCGCTTCCGCGTCGACGCGCAACATCCCTGGGCTGCCGGATATTCCGCACCCCGAGGACACTGCCAATCTGCGACTCGGCCCCGACTTGAACCCCGCAATGCTCGCATTACTACCGTTGGTCGGAGTGTGGCGCGGCGAGGGTGAGGGACGTGACCCTGAGTCCACCGAGGAATATCGCTTCGGGCAGCAGATCGTCGTCTCTCACGACGGCGGGTCCTACCTCGCGTGGGAATCGCGCTCCTGGCGCCTCGACTCCGACGGCAACTACGCTCACCCGGATCTACGCGAAGTCGGTTTCTGGCGCATCAGCGGCGGTGAAGGTGAAAAGGGCAGCGACAACGAGGAAGTCATCGAACTGCTGCTGACGCACAGCACCGGCGTCGTGGAGTTGTTCTACGGCCACGCGCTCAACCAGTCCTCGTGGGAGCTGGCCACCGACGTCGTCATCCGCTCCACCTCGGGCGCTCTCGTAGGTGGCGCGAAGCGTCTGTACGGCATCGTCGAAGGCGCCGATCTGGCCTACGTCGAAGAACGTGTCGGCGCAGACGGAGAGCTCGCACCCAGGCTGTCGGCTCGCCTTTCTCGCTACATCGGCTGAAGCGGACGACCGCTGAAGCGGACGACCCCCGAGCCGTACCTGAGTTGTCAGGTCTCGGCCGGACGGGCCGAGGGCTCGGGGGTCGGGTAACTGCCTGGGATTCGCTCGCCGCTCGCGCGGAGTGAATCCGTCAGCGGTAGCGGCTAGCGGGCAGCCACCTCACGCGTCCTAGAGTTCATCAACTTCAGACCACCTCCTCTCTCGTGTACTCGTCAAAGTACGCCCGGAAATCGAGCTTCGCAAAGGATTTTTGCGCGATTTCTCCGGCGGCGAAACACCGAGGTCTATCACCAGGTCAGCCCGCGTATCCGGGGGCAGTTGGTGGGTGACGAGAACAACGATTCGAGCGCGGTCGATCAGGTCGTCCTCGCGATCGAGGAGTCGACGAACCAGCTCGCTACCACTCGCGTCGTCGAGGTGCTCGGTCGGCTCGTCGAGCAGCAACGCCGGCGCCGCCGACAGCAATGCCCGTGCGAGAAGAAGCCGTCGGCGCTGCCCCCCGGAGACCGCCCGCGCACCACTTACCAGGGTCGTGTCCACGCCATCCGGCAATTCGGCGATCCACTCCCCGAGCCCCACCTTCGTCAACATCTCGACGGCCTCGCTCGGGTCGATATCTCCACGTGCAACCCGCAGGTTCTCGAGAATCGATGTCTCGAACAGGTGCGCGTCCTCGGCGAAGAAACGTGCACCCTCGATCACCCCGATGGGTGCGGGGATCAACCCGCCGAGCTGCATGAGCAGCGTCGTCTTACCAACCCCACTCGGTCCTACAACCGCCACCCGGCTTCCCGATTCCACCGTCGCGAGGCCGACCGTATCCTCGCGACCGAGGGTTGCGGGGGGTTGGCGATCGTCCCACTGGGGTCGTTCCGCCGCGTCCAGCAACGCCACGATCCTCGACGCCGACACGCGCGCGCGGGTCAAGGCGACGGCAGCGGCCGGCAGTACGGAGGTCGCCTCGAAGGCTGCCAGCGGGACGAGCACGATGACCGCCAACGCCATCGGCGTCATCCCACCCTCGGTTCCCCCAGTAGGGCCGTACAGTGCCATTCCCACCAGCAACGAGCCGAGCACCGACGCACCGATGGCGAGCGGCAGCGCCGCATCCGCGAATGCCCCCGGAATCGCCGCTCGGTCGCGTGCGCGGACCGACTCCCGGTTGGCCGACCTCGCAGCCTCGACAGTCTCATCGAGCCGACCCGCCACCCGCAGCTCCGGCCCGTGATCGAGCGCCCGCACAGCGATCTCGGCGAACTCGGCCCTGGCGTTCGCTCCCTCGGTTTCTGCGAGAGCCGCTGCCCTGGCCGCCAGCACGGGCGCCAGCACGCCGGCGATCAGCAGCGCAACGAACAGTATTGCGGCCGCACCCGTGGAGATGAAGGCCAACAGAGCCACCGCGGCAACCATCATGATCACCGATACACAGATCGGGACGACGGCTCGTATGACGACGTCACCGAGCACGTCCACATCCGAGCCTGCGCGCGCCATCAGGTCTCCGCGCCGCAAGGTCACGGCCGCGGCGCGGTTTCCGCTGGCCAGACGCTCGTAGAGCCGGGTCCGAGCCGACGTCATTCCCCGCAGTGCGGTGTCATGCGTCGAGAGTCGTTCCAGGTAGCGGAACACCCCACGCGAAATGCCGAGTGCGCGGACCGCGACCACGGCGACGGTGAGGTCGAGCACGGGTGGCATCTGCCAGGCCCGAGTGATCAGCCAAGCGGAGACCGCAGCCAGGGCCAGCGCGCTTCCCAGTGTCGCAACTCCTGCTGCCACGGCCACGGCCACGCGGGTGGGCTGCAGTTCCAGCAGGGCGAGCGCGCGGCGCAGGTCACCGAACATGATGGTGTGCCTCCACTGTCACCACGGCATCGGCGGCGGCGAGAACTGCGGGCCGGTGCCCCACCACCACGATCGTCCGTCCCTCGTCAGCGAGTGCGCGAAGTGTGCCGAGCACGCGACGTTCGGCTGCGGTGTCCAGATGCGCTGTCGGCTCGTCGAGCAGCATGACAGGCGCCGAGGACGTGAGCACCCGGGTCAGCGCGAGACGTTGCAACTGCCCGAGCGAGAGCCCCACACCCCCCGCGCCGATAAGCGTGTTCCAGCCGAGTGGCAACTCGCGCAGAACCTCGTCGAAGCCTGTTGCGGCACAAATCCTGTCGAGCGCTGCGGGATCAGGGCGGGTTCCGGTCAGCACGAGATTGTTCTCGAGGGTTCCCGGCAGGAGCACCGGACGCTGAGGCAGCCAGGCCACCTGACGCCACCACGACGCTCGGTCGACGTCGGCGAGATCCGTCCCGTCGACGGTCGCTGCTCCCTCGGCCGGAGAAGTCAGACCGAGCAGAACGTCGAGGGAGGTCGACTTGCCCGAGCCGTTGGCACCGGCCAGGACCGTCACCGATCCCGGTTCGAGTACGGCGTCGAGTCGGTAGGGTGCGAAGCCGTTTCGCGCTGGGGCCGAGACCGACGACAGGACGATGCGCGCGCCGGTCGCCCGCACCACCGTCGAACCCCCGGTGACGGGCGGGCGGCGGTCCAGGACATCGAAGGCGGAGTCGGCGGCCGCGACGCCGTCCTCGGCCGCGTGGAACCGGGTTCCGACGCGGCGCAGCGGCACGTAGACCTCCGGGGCGAGTACCAGCGCGATGATGCCTGCTTCGAGCGCCATATCGCCGAACACCAGCCGTAATCCGATGCTGACGGCGACGAGTGCCACGCACAGGGTGGCGAGAAGTTCGAGCACCATCGACGACAGAAAGGCGATCTTCAGTGCCCGCATCGTCGCGCGCCGATGCGCGTCCCCGAGAGCACGTACACGCGCCGCCGGCCCATGCTCGCGTCCGAGGGCACGAAGCGTCGGCAATCCCGCCAGCAGATCCAGCAGCTGGGCGGACAAACGTGTCATCGCCTCGAGCGTCGCCGCTGCTCTGCCTTTGGTCAGCAATCCGATCAGGATCATGAAGATCGGAATGAGCGGCAGTGTGAACAAGACGATCAACGCCGACGTCATGTCCTGCGTGGCGATCACGACGAGTGTCAGCGGCGTCAGGGTCGCGGCGAGCACCAGTGATGGGAGGTAGCCGGTGAGATAGGGCGCCAACCCGCCCAGCGCCCGCGTGACGACGGTGGCTGCGGATTCGCGTTCGGCGTCGAGATCTCTTGGGTTCATTGCCGACGCTGCGGCGAGCACCTCGTTTTCGAGTTCCTCGACAACTCTCGATGCTGCTCGGTGGCCGTACCGCGATTGCAGCCAAGCCGTCGCAGTGCGGACCAGGATGGCACCGAACAAGATCCACAGCTGCGGAGACCATTCTCCGATAGTGCGAACATCGGAGGTGATGACCCCGGCGAGGACGGTGCCGAGCATGACCGCGGAGACGATGATCGCGGCGGTGTCCACCAGCGCCAGTACCACGGTCAGGACGAGATACGCTCTCGCCGACCGCGAGTACCGCCACAAGCGCGGATCGACGGGGCCTTTCGACGACCGCTCGACGACTGCAATCACCTCGATCGACCGAGCGACAATCCTATCGAGTCAGGGATCGATGTGGACGAGATACGTTGCCGGAAAACCCAGTACGTCCAGGCTTGGTAGCCGATGACGATCGGCGTCATGAACGCCGCGGCCCAGGTCATGATCTTCAACGTGTACGGGCTCGACGACGCGTTTTCGATGGTCAGGCTGAAGGCCGGATCCGTGGTCGAGGGCATGACCTCAGGGTAGAGCGATCCGAACAGCAGCACGACCACCGCGGCCACCGCGATCGTGGTGCAGACGAACGCCCAGCCCTCGCGGACACGGGCGGTGAGTGCGACGACGGCGACGAGCGCTACCGCTGCGATACCGACCATGGCCCACGTCCAGGTGGTGCCGTAGGCGAGCTGCGTCCACACCGCGAAGGCGCCGCCGACGAGGACCGCCGGAATCGAAAGCCGCGCAGCCAGTTTCACGGCGTCCTCGTGGACGTCGCCCGATGTCTTGAGCGCGATGAACACGGCCCCGTGCAACGCGAACACCAGCGCGAGCGTGGCGCCACCGAGCAGCGCGTATGGGTTCAGCAGATCGAAGAATCCGGCCGTCACCTTCTTGTTTTCGTCGATGGCGACGCCGCGCACGATGTTGGCGAAGGCCACTCCCCACAGCACGGCAGGAACCCAGGAGCCGATACCGATGCCGAGGTCACACCGTCGGCGCCACACCGGATCGTCGATCTTGCCGCGGTATTCGATTGCGCAGATCCGCAGAATGAGCGCGACGAGAATGAGCAACAGCGGTATGTAGAAGCCGGAGAACAAGGTTGCGTACCACTCGGGGAAGGCGGCGAACAGTGCGCCGCCGGCGGTGATGAGCCATACCTCGTTGCCGTCCCACACCGGTCCGATGGTGTTGAGGACGGTTCGGCGCCGCCGCTCCCCCGTCTCGGGATCCTTGTGACGCCCGAGGATCGGCATGAGCATGCCGACACCGAAGTCGAATCCTTCGAGCACGAAGTAGCCGAGGAAGAGAACGGCGATCGCGATGAACCAGAATTCCTGTAGTCCCATGATCGTCTTCCCTCAGTAGGCGAACGAAAGTTGTTTCGGCGCATCGTCGTCATCCGGTTCATCGGATGTGTCGTCGCCGGGCGGGTGGGCGTCGTGTTCTTGTGGGCCCTCGATGACGTAGCGGCGGAGCAGGAAGAACCACACACCGCCGAGCGCAGCGTAGATGAGGGTGAACGTCACGAGCGAGGCCACCACGAGCCCCACCGGATGATCGGACACACCCTGGTCGACGGTGAGTCTGATCTGATCGACGCCGGCCAGGTTGGGGGCGACCACCCAGGGCTGACGGCCCATCTCGGTGAAGATCCACCCCGCGCTGTTGGCCAGGAACGGAGTCGGGATCGCGGCGAGGCTGAGCCACGAGAACCACCGTTGGTGCGGCACTCGTCCGCCCCTCGTGACCCACAGACCGACGATTGCGAGCAATGCCGATCCGGCGGCGAGTCCGATCATCATTCGGAAGGACCAGTAGGTGACGAACAGGTTGGGTTTGTAGTTACCGGGGCCGAATTGTTGCTCGTACTGCTCCTGCAGCTCATTGACACCTTGGACCGTGGCGCCGAAATCGTTCTCGGCGAGGAATGAGGTCACTCCGGGAAGCGAGAGCAGGTGGACCACCGACTCGCAGTTGTTGTGCGTCCCGACGGTCAACAGCGAGAACGCTGCCCCGGTTTCTGTTTCGCACAACGATTCTGCCGAGGCCATCTTCATCGGTTGCTGCTCGAACATGAGCTTGCCCTGAATGTCACCGGTGACAGTGAGGGCGACGCCTGCGACGATCATGACCACGAAGGACATGCGTGCGGCCGGCCGGAACATACTGCGCGAGTCCGCGTCGCGACCCCTTCGGGCCTCGCGCACCATCCACCACCCCGAGACTCCGGCGACGAACGTGCCCGCGGTGAGGAAAGCACCGGCCACTGCGTGGGGGAATGCGGCCAGCGCCGTGTTGTTGGTCATCAACTCCCAGATGCTCGTCAGTTCCGCTCGGCCGGTCTCAGGGTTGAACCGCGCCCCGACAGGGTGCTGCATCCACGAGTTGGCGGCGATGATGAAGTACGCGGAGGCGTTGACTCCGATGGCCACCAGCCAGATCGTGGCAAGGTGGACGAGTTTGGGTAGTCTGCCCCAACCGAAGATCCAGAGCCCGAGGAACGTCGACTCCAGGAAGAAGGCAACGAGTCCTTCCAAGGCGAGCGGTGCGCCGAAGACGTCACCGACGAAACGCGAGTATTCGCTCCAGTTCATGCCGAACTGAAATTCCTGCACGATTCCGGTTGCGACGCCGAGCGCGAAGTTGATGAGGAACAACTTGCCGAAGAACTTGGTGAGTCGGTACCAGGAGTCCTTCTTGGTGATGACCCACATGGTCTGCATGGCTGCGACGAGCGGCGCGAGGCCGATCGTCAGTGGAACGAAAATGAAGTGATAGACGGTAGTGATACCGAATTGCCACCGTGAGATGTCCAGGGTATCCATGACTTCTCCGCCCTCTTCGGCCCCCGGGGTGGTAACGGCACGTCACCGCTGCACGGAGCCATCCCGCAGCGAGTCCGACACTACTACTACCTGCGGTAGTACCTCAAGCCTCGGGAGCCTCGTCACCGATGGTCTCGACCGCGATATCGACCATCGATCGCATCTCGTCGGCACGGCTTGCCCCACCCAATGCGAGCCCGTCGAGCGCGACCACGCGGGCCGCCAGCGTGATACTCGATACCAACCAAACGCTCTCTGCGACAATGAGATCCGCTGGAAACAGGGGCGCGCGCTCGCAGGTGTAGCCCCGAGCTTCGGCGACATCGAACAAAGCCCCGACAGTGGTGCCGGCAAGGATGCCCTGCTCCGGCGGGGGTGTGACAAGCGTCTTACCGCGCAAGAGCACCACCGTCGACCGTGGACCCTCGAGCACCCTGCGCTCACTGCTGACGTAGATCACCTCATCGGCGCCCTGCCGCGCGGCGTACCTCAGCGCAGCCATATTCGTGGCATAAGACAGCGTCTTGGCACCCAACAGCTGCCACGGCGCGCGCGCCGCGAGATCCACCGAATACCCCCGGTCCAGCGTGATCGCAGATACGCCCTCCGCCCGCGCCCGCGCGACCCGCTCGTGCACCGGACCGACAGTGGCATACGCCGTCGGCGCACCACCGCCCTCGCGACCCCGACCGAGCACCAACCTCAGCACACCTTCCCCTGCCGAGACACGCGTCCACTCGTCCACAGCAAGCCCGATGACCAGACGCCACTGGTCGGCGTCGGGAACCGGAAGGTCCATCGCCGCGGCCGACACCGCCAACCGAGCGAGATGAAGCTCGACCCCACAGGGCGCTCCACCGCGCACCAGGAGGGTTTCGAAGGCCCCGTCACCGCGAACAGCAGCAAGGTCATCGGCGCACAGAAGCGGCTGATCGGGGTCGTGAACCTTCCCGTCGAGGGTCACTACTACGCACGCTGACATGGAAGACAACCCTATCCAGTCCCCTCCGCAGGCTCCGCTCAGGTGTCGATGGGTCACTCCGCAGGCTCCGCTCAGTTATCGATGAGTCACTCCGCGGGCTCCGCTCCTGCCTCGATGCTTCTAGGATGGGGTTTGTGTCCGATTCCATCGACAGCAATTCGAGTCCCCTTCTCACCCTTCCCGGCGCAGTACCGTCACCCGAGGAATCACCCGATAGCGGCGTGGCCTGGCATTACGGCAACCCGTTCGGAGAGCAACGCGGGGCCGTCGCACAAGCCGCTGTCATCGACAGATCGAATCGCTTCGTCTTCGCGATCACCGGCGAAGAACGACTCACCTGGCTCGACACCATCTCCAGTCAACGCGTGAAAGACCTTCCCGACGGCACATCCGCGGAGAACTTGTCACTCGATATCAACGGACGCGTCGAACATCACTTCGTGCAGACCGATATCGGCGGTGTCACGTGGATCGACACCGAGGCCGCATCCGGCCCCGCCCTGCTGGCGTTCCTCCAGAAGATGGTGTTCTGGTCCAAAGCCGAACCGCGTGAGCGAGCCGACTTCGCCGTGATCAGCCTGCTCGGAGCCGAATCGTCGGCGATCCTGCAGGCCGCGGGCGCCCCCGCACCAGAGAAGTTCTACGACGCCGCGTCCTTGGCCGACACGGGGTCGATCGACGCTGGTTTCGTCCGCCGGATGCCGTGGCCGGGTGCGCACGCCTTCGATCTGCTGGTTCCCCGGGCCGCGCTCGTCGACTGGTTCACCAGGCTCCGTGACGCCGGTGCAGTACCCGCGGGTACATGGACGTACGAGGCGCTGCGCGTGGAGTCGATCCGACCGCGTGTCGGCGTCGACACCGACGTCAAGACCATCCCGCACGAGGTCCGTTGGATCGGCGGCGTCTCGGAGTCGGGTGCCGTGCACCTGGAAAAGGGCTGCTACCGCGGGCAGGAGACCGTAGCGCGGGTGCACAACCTGGGCCGTCCGCCGCGCCACCTCGTACTGCTGCATCTCGACGGCTCCGCAGATGGCCGTCCCGAGACGGGCGAGACGGTGACCGCCGGGGGGCGAACCGTCGGCCGCCTCGGCACCGTCGTCGACCACTTCGAACTGGGCCCCATTGCCCTGGCGCTTCTCAAGCGCACCATCCCGGTCGACACCGAGCTCGTCGCGGGCCCCTGCGCCGCGTCGATCGATCCGGACTCGGTACCCGACTACGACGACGTCCAGGCCGGTCGCGCCGCCATCGACCGCCTCAAAGGGCGATGACAGACAGCGGACGCGTGGAGGCCGTATGCGTCGTCCACACCATCGTCCCCCTCGGACGCCGGGGTGTCGTCGACAGCGCGATCGACAAGCGCCCCGTGGACGGACCCGTCGATGTCGGTGAACTCGGCTTGGCGGGCGATCACAGCTCGGACACCACGTTCCACGGTGGCAGCGACCAGGCCGTGTATGCCTACGACGACGCCGAGGCCGTGCGGTGGGCGTCGGAGCTGGGTCACGACATCTCCGCCGGATGGTTCGGCGAGAATCTCCGAACGACGGGCGTCGCGGTCACGGACGCCGTGATCGGATCACGGTGGCGAGTCGGGTCGGCGGTCCTCGAGGTCACGATCCCTCGGCGGCCCTGCCGGACCTTCGCCAAGTGGGTCGACGAACCCCGGTGGGTCAAGCGGTTCGCCGAGCGCGGCGATGTGGGCGCCTACCTCCGAGTGATCGAGCCCGGAACGCTGAGGCGGGGCGATCGCATCGTGGTGGAAGGTATCCCCTCCCACGGCGCCACCGTCCGAGACCTCTTCCACGGAAGAAACCACGCCGGCCTCGCGCAACTCCTCTCGCTCCCCGATCTGCCGAAGAAGGTCACACGCGAGGCCGAGGCGGCCCTACGCGTTCCCGTCGCAAAGTAGATCATTACCCGGACTCAGAACATTTGCGCAGGTCGCGCCCCTCGACTGGCGGCTCGAGACCAAGCAAACAGTCGCCACACGGAGTCCGTATGCGCATCGAAGCGATTCGCGCGCTAGAGTGTGGTCCAGGAAGAAATACCAAATCTAACGGGGCGCCCAAATTTCCCCAGGCCGCCCCGCAAGTCCGCGAGGGGGCAACGCCATGGGCCGAGGCAGGGCTAAGGCAAAGCAGACAAAGGTCGCTCGTGAGCTCAAATACAGCTCGCCGTCAACGGACTTGGAGTCTCTGCAGAGAGAGCTCTCCGGTGGTTCGTCCAACTCCCACCGTGGCGGTATCACCTCGGGCGGCATCTCCTCTTCGGATGCGGACGGCTACACCCGCGTCGAGGAAGACGAATACGAGGACTGGCGACGCTGACCATCGTTATACACAAGTGAGGGGGAGCCGCGACGCGGCTCCCCCTCACTTGTTCGTATACCTCAGAAGCGCGGGTGATTTCCCAGCAGCACGGCGCGCTCGACGTTGGCGGCCTTATCGGTCGACTTCTTCACCGTTCCCAGGGTCCAGCAGTCGATGTGGCGTGCCGTCAGCACTGCCAGCGCGCGGTCCACGTCCTCGGGCGCAACGATGGCGACCATGCCGACACCCATGTTGAACGTCTGCTCCATCTCCGCTCGCTCCACGCGGCCACGCTGAGCGATGAGCGAGAAGACCGGTGCCGGGCTCCACGTAGCGCGATCGAGTTCCGCGACGAGGCCAGCAGGCATCACGCGGCCCAGGTTGTTGGCCAGTCCACCACCGGTCACGTGGCAGAAGGTCCGCACGTCCGTTTCGGCGGCGAGCGCGAGGCAGTCCTTGGCGTAGATCTTGGTCGGTTCGAGCAGCTCCTCGCCGAGGGTGCGTCCGAACTCTTCCACGTGCCCACCGAGGTCCATGTGGTTGATCTCGAGCAACACCTTGCGAGCCAGCGAGTAGCCGTTGGAATGCAGGCCCGACGATCCCATGCCGATGACGACATCGCCGGGGCGCACCCGGTCCGGACCGAGAACCGCATCGGCTTCGACGACACCGACGCCGGTGGCGGAGAGGTCATAGTCACCGTCGGCCATCAGTCCGGGATGCTCTGCCGTTTCACCGCCGAGCAGCGCACAGCCGGCGATGACGCAGCCGTCGGCGATGCCCTTGACGAGCTCGGCGACCATCTCGGGCACCACGCGGCCAACTGCGATGTAGTCCTGCAGGAACAGTGGTTCTGCGCCGCACACGACGAGGTCGTCGACGACCATCGCGACGAGATCGAGTCCGAGCGTGTCGTGTTTGCCGAGTGCCTGCGCGACGGCGACCTTGGTGCCCACGCCGTCGGTGGACGCGGCGAGAATCGGTTCGCGGTAGTCGCCCTTGAGGGCGAAGAGGCCTGCGAATCCGCCGAGACCGCCCATCACCTCGGGTCGACTGGCCTTCTTCGCAAGCGGGGCGAACAATTCGACTGCCCGGTCACCTGCGGCGATGTCGACGCCCGCCGAGGCGTAGGAAGCACCACCCGAGGATGTTGCGCTCGTTGCTCGGGATTCCTCGGTCATGCGGCTCCAGCCTTGTACTCGTATCGACGCTGCGTGGCAATGCACGCAATTGCGCTCTAACGGTACCGGAGCGCTCCAGCCCTGGGCACACACCGTAGGCGCTTCGCGCATGTGAGTGAAAATACGTGACCTGCTATGTATTTCCGCTCACATGCGCGTCAGCGCCTACGGGCGACTGAGCGCACTCACGTTGGCGTTGATCGAATCGGTCGTCTGACCCGCAGCCGTCGCCAGCATGCCCTCGAGTACGTGCTTGCCCAACGCGTTGTCGGCAGGCAGATCGATCGGGTACTTGCCGGTGAAACATGCTGTGCACAGCCGGGTTTCGGGCTGCTCGGAGGCGGCGATCATGCCCTCGGTGGAGATGTACCCGAGCGAGTCGGCACCGATTGCTTGACGCACACCTTCGAGGATGCCGTCCTCCGAGTCGACGCCGTTGGCGATCAACTCCGCGGGCGAGGCGAAGTCGATACCGTAGAAGCACGGCCACCGGACCGGCGGCGACGCGATACGTACGTGGATCTCGAGCGCTCCGGCTTCACGCAGCATCCGAATGAGCGCACGCTGTGTGTTTCCGCGCACGATCGAATCGTCCACCACGATCAGCCGTTTGCCGCGAATGACCTCTTTGAGAGGGTTGAGCTTGAGACGAATACCGAGCTGACGGATGGTCTGCGAGGGTTGAATGAACGTGCGCCCGACGTACGCGTTCTTCATCAGGCCCTGGCCGTACGGAATGCCGGATCCCTGGGCGTAGCCGACGGCCGCCGGTGTTCCCGACTCGGGGACAGGAATGACCAGGTCGCCTTCGGCGGGGTGCTCCAGCGCGAGACGGCGACCGATCTCCACTCGCGTGGAGTGGACCGAACGGCCCCCGATGACACTGTCCGGTCGGGCGAGGTAGACGTACTCGAACACGCAACCCTTCGGCTCGGGCGCAGCGAAACGCGAGGAACGGACCCCGTCGGCGTCGATGGCCAACAGCTCCCCCGGCTCGATGTCCCGCACGAACGCGGCGCCGACGATATCCAGCGCGGCGGTCTCACTGGCCACCACCCAGCCACGATCGAGACGGCCGAGCGAAAGCGGACGGATGCCGTGCGGATCCCGCGCCGCGTACAGCGTGTGTTCGTCCATGAATGTCAGACAGAACGCGCCCTTCAACGTGGGCAGCAGCTCCATCGCGGCCTGCTCGATGGTCCGGTCGGCGGCCTTGTGCGCCATGAGCGCGGTGATCACGTCCGAATCCGACGTGCCGTTGCCCTGCAGCCGATCGCTGATGAGCCCCTCTTCACGGGCCCGGGTCGCAAGCTCGGCGAAGTTGACGAGATTGCCGTTGTGACCGAGCGCGATACCGGTACCCGCAGTGGTCGTCCGGAAGATCGGCTGGGCGTTCTCCCAGATGACCGACCCGCTGGTCGAGTATCGGCAGTGTCCGATGGCGACGTGGCCCGGCATCGCGCCGAGAGTCTGCTCGTCGAACACCTGGCTGACCAGACCGAGATCTTTGAACACCAGCACCTGCGAACCGTCCGAGACGGCGATGCCCGCAGCTTCCTGTCCCCTGTGTTGCAGCGCATAGAGGCCGTAGTAAGAGAGCTTGGCTACATCTTCTCCCGGCGCCCACACGCCGAAGACTCCGCACTCCTCCCGAGGTTCGTTTTCGGGTACGTCGAGCTCGTTGCCTACCGGAGAATTTGGACTATCGACCGACGACTCGGCAGAGGTCACAGCACTGCTCCCTTGAGGGACGGATTGAGGGGCGTAGCCCAGTCTACGGGCCAACGCTTGCAGAGCACGCATCGCAGGAAAGTTGCCACCCCTGTGCCGTCCATTCTCCGTTCACCTACAGGCTCACGTTCCGACGATCGGCAGCCAATGAGCCACTTCGCTCGCCCGGCTTCCCGAGGCGGTGATGGAACCGTCAGCAAGGGCGTCCTCGAACTGCCGAAGACCGGTGGCAACCTCGAGCCAGGTCCGGGCGTCGGTCTCCACGACGTTCGGCGGCGTCCCGCGTGTGTGACGTGGGCCGGTGATGCACTGGACCGCGACGAACGGAGGGATACGCACCTCGACGGACGATCCCGGCGCCACCTGGGCAAGCGTGCGGGCGGTAGCGCGGACCGCATCGGCGAGCGCGGCCCGCGGGGGCTTGTCGACGGAGCCGTCGCGCACCCAGTCGACGACGGCCAGCACGGCGGTCCTGACCTGCTCGGGGGTCACAGTCTTACTCGGGGCCATGCCGCCCAGACTAGAACGTCCGCGACGCGCGAGCGGCGAGCATCGCACCTGATGCGTTGAGAGCGAAATGCGCGAGCGCAGGTGCCAGCACACTGCCACTGCGGCGCCGCAGCCACGAGAACACCATTCCTGCGGCGGCGGTACCGATGACAGTGCCGACGACCGAATCCCCGGCCGCGCGTGCCGGGCGGATGTGCCAGAGGCCGAAGAAGAGGGGCGAAAGTCCCGGCGCGAGAGCGTCGAACAAACCGCGAAAGCTCAGCTCCTCGGTGATCACCGTGCCGACCGGAATGTGGAAGAGCACCCATTCGGCCGGAGCCGCGTCCGACGGACGCACCCGCTCGGACAGGGCGGGAACGGCAGCGACGAACACCGCTCCCATGATCGGGACCGCGGCCGCGCCGGCGCCCCAGCGAAGTCCGCTGCCCCACCTCGTCAACCCGAGTTGCTCGAGACTCTGACCCGACGCGCCGAACCCGCTCACGCTCACCACACCGATCCCGAGGGCAGCGTTCAGCAGGGCTCGTCGACGCGGCGGCAAGTCCAGAGCGGGGACGATTGCAGTGCTCCACGCCGTGGTGATCGCACCCAGAACGAGTGGCTTCATTTCTCGGGACCGTCCCTGCCCGCGTACTGCTCCATCACCCCGCGCGCCCGTGCGGTGTCCTCCTCGGTCCATCCCTCGGGGGCGGCGATCGCGACCCAACCATCGAGTACGAGCGTTCCGTAGTTGTGGCCGTGGCCGTCCGGGACGCCCGCAGCATTGGTCAGATCGGCTGCGACCTGCCAGAACGTGACGATCGGGAACCAACGCATGTCCGGCAGACGATCCGGCCCCGGCGGCTCGGACAACCAGTCCGGCCTCTCGAACAGCAGGTCGGGCGACAACCACACCACCGGATCGGATGCGTGCTGGACGTACAGCACACGCGGGTAGAGCCACGGCTGGTCCGCTGGTGGGATCATGCTGGCGTTGTCGGCGAATCGAACGACCAACCCGTCCGCGTAGACCGGTCGCACCTCGGGCGTGCCGGGATCGCGGCGCGTCACGAACTGCGACCACAGCCGGTTTGCATTCGGTGGACCCACCCAGAGGACACCGTCGACACTCTCGCGTATCTCGGCAAGCCCGTCGAACGCGCCCTCACCCGCCTGCACTCCCAGGCTCTCTCCGTAGATGTAGAGCTTGGGCCGGGTCTGCTCCGGTTCCTGCAGCCACCGCTCCCGGACCCGGTCGATGAGTGCCTTGCCCGCTACTGCTGCCTTCTCGCGCTCGGCGAGAAAAGAAATCCAACTCGGTAGATAGGAGTACTGGGTGGCCACGGTGGCGACATCGCCCGCGAACAGCAACTCCTCGGCCGTGATCGCGGTGGGGTTGACCCAACCCGTTCCGGTGGTCGGGACCACCACGAGTGCCGCCCGCTCGAACGCGCCGGTACGTTCGAGTTCCGCGACAACGATGTCGAGACGCCCGTCCTGCGTCGCCGCGGTCTCGAGACCTGCGTACGCGCGGATCGGTTCGCGCGCGGGCCTGTCGAGTCCCTCGGAGATCTCCTCGGCGCTCAGCCCACCCGCGACGAAATTGCGGCCCTCGAACCCGAGGGTGTCCCACGGCGCCAACGACTCCGGGCTGCCCGACCGCTCCGGGATCAGAGGTTGCTCGACTCGCACCCGAGTCTCGTTGTTCTGCAAGCTGAATGCCGAGTTGACGACGTTGGACAATCCGCGCAACAGCACGCCCTGCACCAGCGCGATCACGAGCACCACCACGATGATCACGCCGATGACGTTGGCGACCTCGCGAGGCATCTTGACGATGCGGTTGACCTGCCGCGCCACCAGACGCACCAGGTCACGAAGAACACGCCAGGTGGAGATCAGAAGTGCGCCGACGGCGATGCTGAGCGCCCCGGTCCGGAAGTACCCGGTCGTGGTCGTTCCCTCCGCGTCCATCAGCGCGGCCAACTCGCGCTGCCACCCCGCCGACAGATACAGCATGTACAGCACAGTCAGACCTGCGATCACCGGGACGGCGATCTTGACCACTATTTCGACGCGACGCGGGGGCGGCCACCACGGCTTTCCTGCGAGGAACAACCGGTAGACGACCCAGTACACCGCGACGCCGACGCCGTATCCGATGGCGGCGTTGATGCCCCCGATCAACCCTTGGAAGAGCCAGTCGCGGGGAAGCAGCGACGGAGTCAACGACCAGCAGAAGAACAGCGCCCCGAACACGATGCCGGTGAAGTCCAGCCGAAGCAGCCCCCACATCCACATGACGAAGGGATGCTTGTCCGGGGAAGGCACCGAAAACTCGACCGGAAGCCGATAGTGCGTGTGCTCGCGTTCGACTCTGCTCTGTGGCGCCTCCGATAGCTCTCCCCTGGACACTGCCCTACCCGAAAAGCCTGGGAAGAGTGGCCTCGAAGGTCTCACGAAGCTCGGCCAGCGAGACCGAGAACTGTCCCTGAATCTCGATGTCGTCTGCGCCTTCGTCGACCACGCCGATGCGCGTCCACGGCAGTCCACGTGCCGTGCACATGCTGGTGAAGCGGGTCTCCTCGGTGCGCGGCACCGCGACCAGCACTCGCGCCGACGATTCGGAGAACAGGGCGACGAACGGATCGGCACCCTCGGGAAGCAGGATGCGGCATCCTGTTTCGCCGGCCAGTGCCGCCTCGACGACAGCCTGCGCAAGTCCGCCCTCGGACAGGTCGTGCGCAGCACTGACCAGCCCGTCACGCGAACCCGCGAGCAGAATATCGGCGAGCAGCTGTTCGCGAGCGAGGTCGACCTCCGGCGGGACACCGCCGAGGTGGTCGTGCTCGACCTGAGCCCAGATGGAACCGTCCAACTCGTCGCGGGTCTCGCCGAGCAGGATCAGCGTCTCGCCGGGCTCGAGCCCGAGGCCCGTCGGGATGCGGCGGTGCACATCGTCGATGACGCCCAGAACGCCGACGACGGGCGTCGGCAGGATCGGTTCGGAGCCGGTCTGATTGTAGAAGCTGACGTTGCCACCGGTGACCGGAATGCCGAGGGTGACGCAGCCGTCGGCGAGACCGCGAACGGCCTGCTGGAACTGCCACATCACGCCCGGGTCCTCGGGAGAACCGAAGTTGAGGCAGTTGGTCACCGCTTTCGGCGTTGCGCCGGTGACTGCAACGTTGCGGAAAGCCTCCGCGAGAGCGAGCTGAGCGCCCCGGTACGGATCGAGCGCGGTGTAGCGACCGGACGCATCGGTAGCGAGCGCGATACCGCGTCCCGTCTGCTCGTCGATGCGAATTACTCCGGCGTCGGCGTTCTCGGCCAGGACCGTGTTGCCGCGGACGTAGCGGTCGTACTGCTCTGTGATGAATCGGCGGCTGCACAGCTGCGGCGAGCCGATCATCTTCAGCAGCGTCGCCTTCAGTTCGTCGGCGGTCTCCGGACGCTTCAGCGAGGCGGTGGTGTTCGCGACCAACGCGTCCTGGGTGGCCGGACGCTGCACCGGGCGCGAGTAAACCGGCCCGTCGTGCGCGACGGTCTTCGGCGGCACGTCGACCACTGTCTCGCCGTGCCAGGTGATCTCGAGGTTGTCGCCGTCGGTGACCTCACCGATCACGGTAGCGAGGACATCCCACTTCTTGCACACGGCCATGAACGCCTCGACGTTCTCGGGTGTCACGACGGCGCACATGCGCTCCTGCGATTCGCTCGAGAGCACCTCGGCCGGCGTCATCCCGGTGGCGCGCATCGGGACCTGCTCCAGCGCGATATGCATGCCGCCGCTACCGGCCGATGCGAGTTCGGATGTAGCGCAGGACAATCCGGCACCACCAAGATCCTGAATGCCGACGACCAACTTGGCCGCATACAGCTCGAGGCAAGCTTCGATGAGTACCTTCTCCGCGAACGGGTCGCCAACCTGCACCGCCGGAAGCTTCTTCCTGCCTCCACCGGTCTCGTCACCGTCGAACGTCTCCGAAGCCAACACCGACACACCGCCGATGCCGTCGAGACCGGTACGCGCTCCGAACAGGATGATCTTGTTTCCCACGCCCGAGGCGAACGCCAGGTGCATGTCCTCGACACGCATGACCCCGGCACAAAGGGCGTTGAGGAGCGGGTTGCCCGCGTACGAGGCGTCGAACACCGTTTCGCCGCCGACGTTGGGGAGGCCCAGGGAGTTTCCGTAGCCACCGACGCCCGAGACTATGCCGCTCAGAACTCGGCGTGTATCGGGTGCGTCCGCGGCGCCGAAACGCAGCTGGTCCATGACGGCAATGGGGCGTGCGCCCATCGCCATGATGTCGCGGACGATGCCGCCGACGCCTGTGGCGGCACCCTGATACGGCTCGACATAGGACGGGTGGTTGTGGCTCTCGACCTTGAACGTGACCGCCCAGCCGTCGCCGACGTCCACGACGCCGGCGTTCTCGCCGATGCCCGCGAGCATGGAGGAGCGCATCTCATCCGTGGTGGTCTCACCGAAGTACTTCAGGTGCACCTTTGAGGACTTGTAGGAGCAGTGTTCGCTCCACATGACCGAGTACATCGCGAGCTCGGCGTCGGTGGGCCGACGGCCGAGGATCTCCTTGATGCGGGCGTACTCGTCGTCCTTGAGTCCGAGTTCTTTGTACGGCTGCGTCACATCCGGAGTGGAGGCTGCGGCTGAAACTGTATCGGTGTGGACAGAGTGAGCGGACACGAGGAGTGGGGTCCCTTCCTGGAGCGAAATGCCAGTGAGAGTCTATCGTGCGCTTTCTCCACTCCGCGCCGTGCGCCTACATCGACACCGGCCCGGAGGGCATCAGGAAGGCCGCCAGCGCGTCGGCGTAGGCCTCGATATCCGAGGCGCCCATGAGCTCGCGGGAGGAGTGCATAGCGAGCTGAGCGGCCCCGACGTCGACCGTCGACAAGCCCGTCCGCGACGCCGTGATGGGACCGATGGTCGATCCGCAGGGCAGATCGGCTCGATGGACGTAGCGCTGCAGCGGTACACCGGCCTGCTCGCACGCCACCGCGAACGCCCCGGCACCGACCGAGTCGGTCGCGTAGCGCAGATTCTGGTTGACCTTGAGCACCGGCCCTCCGCCGAGTTCGATGCGATGCGCAGGCTCGTGCCGGTCGGGGTAGTTGGGATGCGTCGCATGGGCCATGTCGCCCGAGGCGCAGATGGAACCGGCCATGGTCCGTAGGAAGTCTTCACGCCCACCGCCTCGTCCGAGCACGATGCGTTCGAGCACGGTGCTCAGCAGATCCGAGAAGGCTCCCCGGTCGGACATGCTGCCGACCTCCTCGTGGTCGAACAGCGCGAGAACAGGAGTGAAGTCCGTCGGATTCTGCACTGCCGCAATCAATGCCTGGGTTCCGGCGTAACAGGTGCCCTGGTTGTCCAAGCGCGGCGCACTGATCAGTTCCGACTCCACCCCGACCACTGCACTGGGAGCCAAATCGTGTGTCATCAGCTCCCATCCGAGCACCGCCGTAGGGTCGACGCCTTCCCGCTCGGCCACGAACGAGATGAACGATCGCGGCGAATTACCCACACCCCACACAGCATTGACGTGACGCTGCGGATCGAGGGTGACGCCCTTGCGGTCCTCGGACAGGTGGATAGCAAGTTGAGGCACACGCAGAATCGGTTCGTCGACTTTGACGAGAACCTCACCAATTGTGTTGCCGTCCTTGACACTCAGCCTGCCGGAAACGCCGAGGTCGCGGTCGAGCCACGAGTTGAGCCACGCACCGCCGTAGGGTTCGAGCCCGACCATCTGCCACCCTGCGGACTCGAGATCGGGATGTTGCTTGACGCGAAGGTTGGGACTGTCGGTATGACCGCCGACGATGCGGAACGGGCCCTCGCTCTCGGTGCTCCACGCGACGAGAGATCCGCCGCGAATGAGGTAGTAACGCCCGGCCTCGGTCGGCCACGCATCCCGCTCGTCGACACGCACGAAGCCGACTTCCTCGAGCTGTACCGACACTGTCCGGCACACATGAAAAGGCGACGGCGAGACATCGATGAAGTTGCACAGACCGGCGGCAGACGCATTGGACACAGAAGCTCTGAGAGACATGGGAACCATTTTGTCAGCTCTCGCGTCGAACAGACCAAGAAGCGCTTCGGGGAGCACGGACAGCTACGGGGGAAGTCATGAGATTCGAATCGACAGCGGCAGATCAGGCGGCGCGAGCAACGAGTATTGCCATCATCAGGATGAAGGCCATCGAAGCCTTTCGCAGGCACGGCCTCGAGGTGAGACGGATCGACGCGACGACGCTGGGAGCGGATTCCGGTGTGCGCTTTCCGTTGGAGAACCTGCTGGCGGAGTGCCACGAGATGGGGCGCCCACTGTGGGACGAGGTGATCGATGTCCACACGCGATACATGGTGGAGGCGACCCGCGAAACGGATCCGTCCGAGCTGTCGGACGAAGAGTCCTCGCCAAGGTGCGCGAACGAGTCGTCGCACCGTCCCTGCTGGCCGCGCTGGACGAGTACGCGTACTCACGACCGCTCATCGACGGGATCGCCGACGCGCCGCGACGTGCACTGGGCCTGTCCTATCCGGGCCGCACGTTGTTGCTGGCCGATCGACATCTCGCCGACCGCGACCTCGACACCGCGTGGCTCAGAGGTAGGAACAACACGGCTGCAGTGCCTTTCGATCGATACGAGGAGATGGTCAAGGACGACATCCGCATCGAGGTTCGGCGCGGCGACTCGATATTCCTCGCATCCAAGGTGGCCGACATGCCGCGACTGATCGCCGACCATCTCGGCGAAGCGCCGAACGGCGTACTGTTCGCGATCCCACACAGCCGCGAAATCGACTACTACCGGCCACGCGAAGCCGAGGCCACCGTCCGCGCCGCCGAACTACTCGCCGGCCTCGCACACATGCTGGGCCGCCATTCGCCGGCGCCGGTGTCACCGCGTGTCTTCTTCTGGAAGGACGGAGAGTTCTCGCAGGTGGCCGACGGGTACGACATCGCCCCGACCGGGCCGTTCGCGCAGACGTTGGCCGAACTCGTCGGTTGGTGAGAAGTCAGTGCCCCTCCGCTACACAGAAGACGTTGCCGTCGGGGTCCGCCATCGTCACCCAGCGGAAATCGCCCATGGAGTGCTGCGCGACCTCCGTCGCACCTGCCTCGAGCAGCTTCGCCACGTCATTATCCAATTCCTCGGTCGTCACGTCGAGGTGAAGCCGATTCTTGCCGGGAGTCGGATCCTCGACCTTCTGGAAGGCCAGCCGATAGGGCGCGGAGTCGAATACGACGACGTAGTACCAGCCGTCGTTCTCCTCCTCGATGGTGCCGCCCGCCTGCGCGGCCCACCAGCGCGCGAGCGGACCCGGATCGGTCGAATCGAACGTGATCATCGCGAGATTCAGTGTCATGTGGGCACACTAGCGCCGGCCACCGACACATTCGCTGCCGTCAGGCGGAGACGATCGCGTCCAGTGCCGAGTAGAAGATGCCGAGTCCGTCGTCGCTCGGTCCGGTGAGCGCTTCGGTGGCGTGCTCGGGGTGCGGCATGAGCCCGACGACACGTCCGTTGGGCGAGGAGATGCCGGCGATCTCGCGCTGGGAACCGTTGGGGTTGGATCCGCTGTAGCGGAACACCACGCGGCCCTCGCCCTCGAGTTCGTCGAGCACCTTCTCCGAAGCCTGGAAACGGCCCTCGGCATTCTTGACAGGGATGAGGATCTCGGCGCCGGCCTCGTACCGCGAAGACCACGCGGTCTCGGTGTTCTCCACCTTCAGCCACTGGTCACGGCACACGAAATGCAGGGCCTCGTTGCGCGTCAACGCACCGGGAAGCAGACCGACCTCGCACAGCACCTGGAATCCGTTGCAGATACCGAGCACGGGCATGCCGCCCTCGGCTGCTTTCACCACCGATTCCATCACCGGAGCGAACCGGGCGATGGCGCCGGCGCGGAGGTAGTCGCCGTACGAGAACCCGCCGGGCACGACGATGGCGTCGACGCCGCGAAGGTCGGCGTCGGCGTGCCACAGGCTGACGGCCTCACCGCCGGCGAGGGTGATGGCGCGGGAGGCGTCGACGTCGTCGAGGGTGCCGGGGAACGTGATGACGCCGACGCGGGCAGTCGAGCTGGGCGCACTCATGAAAGTCGGGTTACCTTCCAGTCCTCGATCACCGTATTGGCGAGCAGGGACTCGGCGATCTTTTCGAGTTCGGCGTCGTCGACACTGTCGTCGACCTCGAGCTCGAATCGCTTGCCCTGGCGGACATCGGACACTCCGGCCACGCCGAGACGTCCGAGCGCACCTGCGATGGCCTGACCCTGCGGGTCGAGAATTTCGGCCTTGGGCATGACGTCGACAACAACACGGGCCACGTGGGAGCTCCTCGAGATATAGGTACCGGCAGGTGGAGAGTCTACGCAGTACCTCGTGCAGGCGCGAAACTGCGCTTACTGTGGGAAATATGCGACTGACCCACTTCGGACACTCCTGTGTACTCGTCGAGCTGAACGGCACCACGGTGCTCCTCGATCCGGGCAATTTCTCGCACGGCTTCGAGGGCATCACCGGACTCGACGCCATCCTGATCACGCACCAGCACCCGGATCACGTCGATCTCGAACGTCTGCCTGCGCTGCTGCAGGCAAACCCGAGCGCGCAGCTCTATGCCGATCCGATGACGGCCTCGCAGCTCGGCGAGCGCTGGACCACGACGAACGCGGGCGACGTCTTCACAGTCGGCGGGATTCAGGTGACAGGTGTGGGCGGAACGCATGCGGTGATCCATCCCGAGCTACCCACGATCGACAACACCGGCTACTTGCTCGGTACTCCGGAGAATCCTGCGCAGTTGTTCCACCCCGGCGACTCCCTGTTCGTCCCCGAGCAGAAGGTGGACGTGCTCGCGATCCCCGCTGCAGCGCCCTGGTCGAAGATTTCCGAAACGGTCGATTTCCTGCGCGCGGTGGCCCCGCGTGCCGCCTTTCCCATCCATCAGGCAATCGTCGCCGAGCAGGCCCGCGGGATCTTCTACGGACGGCTCACCGAGATGGCCGACGACGCCACCGAGTTCAGGACCTTCGCCGAGGAAACCAGCGTCGAGATCTAGCGGCTTCGCCGCATGTGAGCGAAAGTGCATAGCCCGACACGTATTTCCGCTCACCTACGGCGGAGCCGTCCAAGCCGCCATTGCCCTCTCATGCAGACTCGCCGATGTCATGTGGGCGGGAATGAGCCCTACGATCGACGACAGGGGAAAGAGTTGACTCAACCAGTGAAAGCTCAGCGCATACTTTCACCGATCTTCGCAGCACTTGTTGTTGCGGGCATCCTGGTGGCCGTACTACTAGATCAGCCTTGGGCAGGGACTGCCGGCTGGGCTCTGACTGCAGTTTCCGCAACAGCCTGGTTGATCACGGTGCTGTGGCTGCAGCGAAGGTCGATACACAAGTAGACGCGCCTTCCCTTGCGCGAGAGCCTCAACCGCTCACACCGCGGAGGAGCCGTCTACGCCGCGCGGTGCACCGGACGAACGTGCTCGTACACGGCAGGCGTTGCACCGTTGTAGAGCGCGAGGTCGACCGCGTCGAGCATCGCCATGCGCGGTCCGCTGCGACCGAGCTGCTTGGCGCTGACGGCCAGGCGAACAAGCCCGTCTCGCCGGGCCGTGCGACCCGCGCCGATCACCAGCGCTCGACACCACCAGGGTTCGGCCTTGACGCCCTCGCCGATTCCGAGAACGCGGCCGCGCACCACGGTTCCGTTTTCCAGATCATGTATTGCGTTGATACCGGCTGTCATTCGAAACCCAGCATCCTGCAGAGCGGACATGGCTCCAGGCGAAGCCAGCCACCGCGGGGCTGCGAACACCCTTGTGCGCAAACCAGTCTGCTCCATCACGCGATCGGCCGCCATGAGCCGAAGCCGCGCCTCATGACGCGGAAGAGTGGCGAACTCGGCGCGGCGGCGCTTGGTGGCCGCCTGGTCGTAACCGTGCAACACGATGGCGTCTCCCCCGTCACGGCGGGCGCGCAACCACTCCTGCGTACCGGAATCGGTCACAAGCCGATACTTGTCCTTCAATCTAGGCGCGACGAGCAGAGAAACCGCCACCGACCGAGAGTCGAGCTCGCGGGCGAACTCTGCCGCGTGTTCGCAGGTCTCGTCCCTGATTCCGCTAATCGACACGATCAGTCGTCCAGACATGACTCGAGCCTCGCACACCGTGGTGAACGAGGCTCGACGTCGACATGGATGCCGGTTAAACGGCCATCGTTTCCTTGGGGAGAATCCTGTCGATTGCCGCCAGCACCTCGGGTGCATCGGGCTCGGTGCGCGGGCGGAAACGGTTGGTGACGACACCGTCGGGCGAGATCAGGAACTTCTCGAAGTTCCACGTAATGTCACCGGCCTGGCCGTCGGCGTCCTCGGTTTTAGTCAGCTCGGCGTAGAGCGGGTGCCGGTTCTCGCCGTTGACCTCGATCTTCTCCATCATCGGGAAGGTGACGCCATACGTGGTGGAGCAGAAGGTTTCGATCTCCTCGGCGTTTCCGGGCTCCTGGCCGCCGAACTGGTTGCACGGGATGCCGATGACCGACAGGCCCTGCGCGGAGTACTCGGTGGCCAACTTCTCGAGGCTGGCGTACTGCGGCGTCAGGCCACATTTCGAGGCGACATTGACAACCAGGACCGCCCTGCCTGCGTACTCGTCGAGAGAAGTGGGCGCACCGCCCAGCGTGTTGATGCCGATATTCTGGACTTCAGTCATCACACGAACTTACCTGTGAGTACCCAACTACGGGGAATCGACCAGGCGAGAACACACCAGGAGCGGCCACCTACCTGCGGTGGCCGCTCCTGGTGCTTCACCGAACCGGGCGCCGGTGGGATGCGCGGCGCCCGGCAGATTTCATGCCTTGGCGTGCTCTTCCACGATCAGGCGCTTGTCGGTCGGCCTGTCGTCCCCACCCGCGGCGTGGCGATCGTCCTCGGGGAGATGATCGTCGACCATGGTTTCCTCGTCGAACGGGAGGTTTCCGTCGAGGACGGTCTTGACGCGGGAGGCGTCGACGGTCTTGGTCCAGGTGCCGACCAGCAGGGTGGCGACGGCGTTGCCGGAGAAGTTGGTGAGCGCACGCGCCTCGGACATGAACCGGTCGATGCCGACGATGAGGCCGACTCCGTCGAGCAATTCCGGCCGGTGGCTCTGCAGGCCACCGGCCAGCGTCGCCAAGCCGGCACCGGAGACGCCTGCTGCGCCCTTGCTGGCGATGATCATGAACAGCAGCAACGAGAACTGCTCGGGGATCGAGAGCGGCATGTTCATCGCGTCGGCGATGAAGATCGAGGCCATCGTCAGGTAGATCGCGGTGCCGTCGAGGTTGAACGAGTAGCCGGTCGGAACCACGATGCCGACGGTGGTGCGCTCGACGCCGACGTGCTCCATCTTGGCGATCAGTCGCGGCAGGGCCGACTCGGAGGAACTGGTGGCGACGATGAGCAGGTATTCACGGGCCAGGTACCTGACCAGCTTGAAGATGGACACTCCGGACACGAAGCGCAGGATCGTGCCGAGGAAGAAGAACACGAAGATGAAGCAGGTGATGTAGAACGCCAGCATCAGGGTGCCGAGCTGGATGACCGCGTCGAACCCGGTCTTGCCGACGACGCCTGCGATGGCACCGAATGCGCCGATCGGAGCGAGCCACAGGATCATGGTCAGAATGCGGAACACGAGCTTCTGCACCGATGCGATGCCCTTGAGGATGCCTTCACCTTGCTTGCCCATGGCCTGCAGGGCGAAGCCGACGAGGATGGCGACGAACAGAGTTTGCAGCACACTTCCGGCGGTCAGCGAGGACACCAGTGTCTCGGGAATGATGCCGGCAATGAAGTCCATGGTGCCGCCTGCGCCCTCGGCTGCGGCTGCATACTGGGAGCCCCCACCGGACGGGATGTCGAGGCCGCTACCGGGCTGAATGAGGTTGCCGACGACCATGCCGATGCCGAGGGCGATGGTCGACATGCCGATGAAGTAGGCGAGCGCCAGGCCACCGACCTTGCCGACACTGGCTGCCGCTCGTACCGAACCGATGCCGAGCACGATGGTGCAGAAGATGACCGGGCTGATCATCATCTTGATCAGACTGACGAACAGCGTTCCGAGCACTGCCAATTCGGTGGCGAAGTCCTTGGCGGTCAATCCGACGATCACGCCGGCGACGACGGCGATGATCACCGCGATGTACAGCCAATGGGTCTTGTCGCGCTTTTTCTTGGGCGCGGGATCCGGTGTGCGGTTCGCGTCGCCGTCGATGGTGATAGTCATGGGTACGTCCTTCGTGACTTCGGTGGAGTGAGGTGAATCACGCCTTGCTGAGGGACGATGTTTGTTGAGATCGTGACGCCAGTCACCTATACGTTCATTCTGTTCACAGGTTCGACCGAAAGAATCGAGGCACACCAGGTGTCGAAGCGCCCGACGAGCGTTGCGGGGCAGGTGCTCGTCCTGCAGTTGGTCGTCATGGCCGTGGTCGTGATGGCGGGCGCGGCCCTCACCATCGCGAACGAAAGATCCAACAGCGACGATGCCGCGAGACGCGAGGTCGTGGCGGTCGCCGCCAGCATCGCGAACGAGCCCTCCACCGCGCTTGCCGTCACCTCGGCGGATCCGACGACTCCGCTTCAACCCGAGACCGAACGGATCCGCGCGATCACCGGCGTCGATTTCATCGTCGTGATGGCACCGGACCGCACCCGTTTCACTCACACGACGCCCGAGTTGATCGGAAAGCCGTTCAGCGGGAACATAGATCGCGCTCTGGCCGGTGAAACGTTCACCGAGACTTACGTGGGTTCACTCGGGCCGTCGATCCGGTCGGTCACCCCGATCACGGACACCGACGGCAACATCGTGGGACTGGTGTCGGCAGGTGTCACCCGCGCGAGGATCAGCGACCAGTTCTTCGACGGTCTCCCGGTCATCATCGGGGTCGTCCTCGCCGCATTCATCGTGGCCGCCGTCGGATCGGTGCTGCTCAGCAGGCGTCTTCGGCGTCAGACGCTCGGGATGGCACCGGACGAGCTACGCACGATGTACGAGCATCACGACGCGGTGCTCCATTCCATCGGTGAAGGTCTGGTCGTGTTCGGCCGCGACGGCAATGCAGAGCTCGTCAACGACGAAGCCCGGCGACTGCTGGACCTCCCCGACGGACCGGTACGACGCAGCGATCTCCCGGAGTCACTGCAACACATGGAGTCCGGCACTGTCGACGGAGAACTGCATCTCACCGACACTCGGATCCTCGTCGTCAGCCAGGACCCGGTGATCTGGGACGACCGCCGACTGGGAGATGTGCTGACCATCCGCGATCGGACCGAACTGCAGGGCGTGATGGGCGAACTCGACTCCGTGCGCAGCTTCGCCGAGTCGTTGCGTTCGCAGGCTCACGAATCGGCCAACAGGCTGCACACCGTCATCACGATGGTCGAGCTCGGACGACACTCGGAAGCAGTCGATTTCGCAACCGCCGACCTCGAGCTGTCGCAGCACCTGATCGACCGGTTGATGCGTTCGGTCAACGAGCCGGCCCTGGCAGCGCTCCTGCTCGGCAAGGTCAGTCAGGCGGCCGAGCAGGGCGTCGAACTGACGATCACGGACGACACCGGACTCGATCACGCGGGCAGGGTCACCGCACGCGAACTGGTCACGCTGGTGGGCAATCTGATAGACAATGCAATCGATGCCTCGAAGAAATCGGACCAACCATGGGTCGAAGTGACGGTGCGTGATTCGGCGACCGAGCTCGTGGTACGAGTCTCCGACAGCGGACCGGGCATGTCCGCCGACGTCCTGCAGAGCGCACTGACCCGCGGGTACTCCACCAAAGCCGACTCCCGCGGCCTCGGCCTGGCGCTGGTTTCCCAGGTGGTCAACCGCTATCGCGGAACGTTGACCTCGGAGATCACCTACGGCTCGGTACTGACCGCGACGATCCCCACCACCCGGAGCGAATCGTGATCAGAGTATTGATCGTCGAGGATGAGCCGCTCATCGCCGAGGCGCATCGAACGTACGTCGAGCGGGTGCCGGGCTTCACCGTGGTCGGCACCGCGCACACCGGTTCGGCCGCCATGCGCGCAGCCAGCGAAGCCGTCGATCCGGTCGATCTGGTGCTGCTGGACATCGGCCTGCCCGACGCCAACGGGATCGACGTCGCGGCCGCGCTTGGTGGTCTGCGCCCGAGTCCCGACGTCATCGCCATCACCTCGGAGCGCGACCTGGCCGTGGTGCGCTCGGCCGTCGCGCACGGGGTGGTGCTGTATCTGCTCAAACCGTTCACGTTCGCTGCGTTCCGCGACAAGCTCGAGCGCTACCGCGAGTTCCACGACGCCCTGCCTGCGGGCGCAAATGCTGCCAGCCAGCGTGAGATCGACCGAGCGATGTCACACCTGCGTACCGCCGACGAACGCGCTTCCACTCCCAAAGGCATTGCCCCGCAGACGATGGACGGGGTCACCGCCATCGTCCGCGAGGCACCGGACGGCCTCAATGCCTCCGAGGCAGCGAAGCTCGTCGGGGTCTCCCGCGTCACTGCCTGGCGGTATCTCGAGCGGCTCGCCGACGACGGACTCGTCGTGCGGCACACCGAGTACGGCAAGGCCGGGCGCCCGCAGGTCCGCTACGTCTGGCGCTGACGCGCATGTGAGTGGAAATACGTGTCCTGCTATGCATTTCCACGCACATGCGGGAAGCGCCTAGGCGCCGGTCTGCTGCACGATCCAGGCGTACTCGAACGCCACTTCCTTCCACTTCTCGTAGCGCCCGCTGACGCCGCCGTGCCCGGCGTTCATCTCGGTCTTGAGCAGTAGATCGGAATCACCGGTCTTGGTAGCACGCAGAGCCGCAACCCATTTGGCCGGTTCGACGTAGAGCACGCGGGTGTCGTTGATGGATGTGATCGCGAGGATCGCCGGGTAATCCTTGGCTTCGACGTTCTCGTAGGGGCTGTAGGACTTCATGTAGTCGTACACCGCCTTGTCCGCCAGTGGATTGCCCCACTCGTCCCACTCGATCACCGTCAGTGGCAGCGACGGGTCGAGAATGGAGGTCAAGGGATCCACGAACGGAACGTTCGCGAGAATGCCGTTGAAGAGCTCGGGTGCGAGGTTTGCGACCGCACCCATCAGCAACCCGCCTGCGCTGCCGCCGTCGGCGACGAGATGCTTCGGCGACGTGCGGCCCGAGTCGATCAGATGACGTGCTGCGGCGACGAAGTCGGTGAAGGTGTTCTTCTTCGTCAGCGTCTTGCCGCTGTCGTACCAGTGCCGGCCCATTTCGCCGCCGCCGCGCACGTGCGCAACCACGAAGACGATTCCACGGTCCAGCAGCGACAGCCGAGCCACCGAGAAAGCCGGGTCCATCGATGCCTCGTACGAGCCATAGCCGTACAGCAGGGTCGGGGCCGGGCCGTCGGGCACATCCTTGCGGGCGATGATCGAGAGCGGGATCCGCGTTCCGTCCTCCGCCGTGGCCCAATCACGATGCTGCACATAGTTGCCCGCGTCGAAATCGCCGAGCACCGGCTGCGACTTTCGCAGCAGCAGCTCACCCGACTTCAGGTCGTAGTCGTACACTTTCGCCGGAGTGACGAACGAGGTGTAGACCATACGTAGCAGTGGCTGATCCCACTCGGGGTTCGCCCCGGCGCCGACGGCGAAGAGTTCCTCGTCGAACTCCATTTCGTGATATTCGCCGTAGCCGTTGTCATCGAGCGGCCAGATCGCCAGCCGCATCAACGCCTCTCGGCGATAGTTGAGCACGAGGTGATCAGCGAAGGCGTCGACATCCTCGAGGCGTACGTCCTCGCGGTGCGCGACGATGATCGTCTGATCCGCCGGATCGTCGACGGGAGCCTCCGCGAGCAGGAAGTTCTCCGCCTTCGCGCCGTCGGTGCCCCAGCCGTCGACGGATCCGTTGTGCTGGATGAGGAATCGATCCTCGCCCTTTACCACCGCATGTTCGACGCTGTACTCCACCCCGTCCACGCGCGGCAGGACGACACGAAATTCACCCTTCGGATTCTCGGATTCGAGAACGAGGCATTCGGAGGTGATCTTCGACCCGACGTAGATCAGCAGGTACTTCTCACTGCGAGTGGAGCCGAACCCGACCCAGTAGCTCTCGTCGGGTTCGTGGAAGACCTGCACGTCCGTCTCGTTGGGCGTCCCCAGTTCGTGACGCCACACGCTGTCCGGACGCCAAGACTCGTCGACGGTCTGATAGAACACGTGAGTGTGATCGTAGGACCAGGTCGCCCCGGCCGAGATTCGTTCGATCTCGTCGGCCAGCATTTCACCGGTCCGTAGGTCCTTGAATCGCAGTGTGTACCGCTCGTCGCCCTCGGTGTCGGTGGAGTAGGCAAGCAAATTGCCGTCCCGGCTGATGGAGAAAGCCCCGATCGAGAAGAAGTCGTGCCCCTCCGCCTCGAGGTTGGCGTCGAGCAGAATCTGCTCACCGGAGATGTCGGTATCGCTGGAGAGCGTCGGCGGTGTCCAGTCGTCGGGAGAGTCGACGGGGCAACGGCATTGAAGACCATACGATTTGCCCTCGATGGTCCGTGAGTAGTACCACCATTCGCCCATGCGTGTCGGCACGGACAGGTCAGTTTCCTGCGTGCGGGACTTGATCTCGTCGAAGATCTTTCCTCGCAACGGCTCGAGTCCCGCGGTCTGCTGCTCGGTGTAGGCGTTCTCCGCTTCGAGGTATGCAATGACCTCGGGGTCTTCCTTCGCGCGCAGCCATTCGTAGTTGTCGACGAAGGTGTCTCCGTGGTGGGTGCGCTCGTGCGGGACTTTCTTGGCAACAGGCGGAGTGATCGTCATGGCTTGACCCAATCGTCGAAGTTCAGACCCGAAATTCGTTCGTAGGCCTCGATGTATCGCAGACGCGTCGATGCGACGACGTCGTCCGGGAGCGCGGGAGGCGGGGTGTCGCCGCGGCGATCCCAGCCCGACTCCTCGGTCAACCAGTCGCGGACGTACTGCTTGTCGAAACTCGGTTGCACCTTGCCCTCGGCATAGCCCTCGGCCGGCCAGTACCGCGAGGAGTCCGGTGTGAGTACCTCGTCGGCAAGAACGAGTTGCCCGTCGGGATCGAGTCCGAACTCGAACTTCGTGTCCGCCAGTATGATTCCGCGGTCGAGCGCGAAGCTCGCAGCCTGGTCGTAGATCTCGAGGGTCTTCTCGCGCAGTTCGGTGGCCAGCTTCTCACCGACCTTGTCGACCACGGCGTCGAAGTCCACGTTCTCGTCGTGCTCACCCATCGCAGCCTTGGCAGCCGGGGTGAAGATGGGGGCGTCGAGTTTGCTCGACTCGACGAGGCCCGCCGGCAGCGCGACGCCGCAGACGGCTCCGGTTCGGCGGTAATCGGCGAGACCGGACCCGGTGAGGTACCCGCGGGCGACGCATTCGATGGGCACCATCTCGAGCCTGCGCACGAGAAGAGCACGGCCGATCAGTTCCTGCGGAATGCGCTCGTCGAGCGGGTCGCCGGCGAGGTGGTTCACCCCACCGAGTTCGGCGAAGAAGAACACGCTCATCGCGGTCAGGACCCGCCCCTTGTCGGGGATCGGGGTGTCGAGTACATGGTCGTATGCGGAGATTCGATCGCTCGCGACGAGAAGCAGATGGTCGTCGTCGACGACATAGAGGTCGCGAACCTTGCCGCCGGCCAGATGCTGGTAGCTACTGAGAGTTGGGCGCACGAAATCAACCCTATCTTCCCCTGGTGGCGACCCGTCTCGCTGCCAGGACAACAATGGTTGGTAATGACAACGAACAGTGGGATCTCGAACAGCGAGGGCATCGGATTCAGGTCCGAGCGTGGGCCGGTGCTCATCGCGATCATGCTCAGCACCTCACTCGTCGCGCTGGACTCGACGATCATCGCCACTGCCGTGTTGACCATCGTCGGCGATTTGGGCGGTTTCAACCAGTTTCCCTGGCTGTTCTCGATCTATCTGCTGGCGCAGGCGGTATCCGTACCGGTCTACGGCAAGCTCGCCGATCTGTTCGGTCGCAAGAAGATCATGCTGTTCGGGATCGGCGTCTTCCTGCTCGGCTCGATTCTGTGCGGGTTGGCGTGGAGCATGCCAGCGCTCATCGCGTTCCGCGCGATCCAGGGTCTCGGCGCCGGGGCTGTGCAGCCGATGTCCATCACCATCGCCGGCGACATCTACACCCTCGCCGAACGCGCCAAGGTGCAGGGGTATCTGGCAAGCGTGTGGGCGATGTCCGCGGTACTGGGCCCAGCGCTCGGTGGCATCTTTTCGGAGTATCTCTCGTGGCGGTGGATCTTCTTCGTCAACATCCCGCTGTGCATCTTGGCTGCCTGGATGCTGATCCGACGCTTCCACGAGGGTGAGATGAGCCGTCGACGGCCCAAGATCGACTACCTCGGTGCCGGCCTTCTCACGATCGGGGCTGCGGCGGTGCTGCTCGGGTTGCTCGAAGGTGGGCAGGCCTGGAGCTGGACATCAGGCGCTTCCGTCGCGATCTTCACCGTCGGCATTGCCTCTCTGGCACTGTTCGCCTGGCAGCAGAGCCGCGCCCCGGAGCCGATACTGCCGCTGTGGGTGTTCACTCGTCGGGTGCTGGTCGTCAGCAGTCTGATCTCTCTGCTCGTTGGCGCCCTCGTGCTCGGATTGACGTCGTACATCCCTACCTTCGTGCAGGGAGTACTCGGCACCGGTGCGATCGTGGCGGGTTTTTCGCTGGCGACGTTGACGATCGGGTGGCCGATCGCGGCCTCGCAGTCCGGCAGGTTCTATCTGCGGTTCGGTTTCCGTGCGACGGCGTTGACGGGCGGGACGATCGCCGTCATCGGGTCCATCCTCGGGTCGCTGATCACGGAGAACTCACAGATCTGGCAGATCGCGACGGTGTGCTTCGTCATCGGTCTCGGCCTGGGGCTGATCGCGAGCCCGACGCTGATCGCCGCTCAGTCGAGCGTGGAGTGGTCCGAGCGGGGCGTCGCCACCTCGACGAACATGTTCGCGCGCTCCATCGGAAGCGCCGTGGGCGTCGCGATCTTCGGTGCGATCGTCAACTCCCGCATCTCCGGTCCCGGCGAACCCGACCCGGGCCAGCTGTCCGACGCCATCCACCTGGTATTTCTGGGCGTCGCCGCGGCGGCGGTGCTCATGCTCGCGGCGGCGACTCTGATGCCCAAGGCGCCTAAAGGCGCAGGTGCGTGAAAATACATAGCAGGACACGTATTTCCACGCACATGCGCGGAGCGCCTAGAGACCGACGCGCTCGAGCATCGCGTCGAACTCGTCGCTCGCCTCGGCCTGGCTGCGCCCGGCGGCGAGGGCGCCGTTGTACACCGCGAGGGCTTCTTCCTGGTACGCCTTGTACTTCTCGAGCCACTGCTCGGAGTTGACCCGCCAGTAGCCGATGATCTCGAACTGCCGTACCGGAAACCCCAACACCTTGCGGACGTACTTTCGCACCGCACGTGAGGTCGAGGCCTCACCGGCGAACCAGACGTAGCCTTCACCGTCCGGGAGCTCGAAGTTCTCGACCGCGTTCTCGAGCACGCTCGCGCAGTCACCGTTGCCGGAGCCGACGCGCCAGTCGTAGGTCACCTCGCCTGCGGTCTCGAAAGTCTGGATGTCCCCGCGTTCGAGCACCTCGACGATGACGTGCGCGCGGGCTCCGGCCGGAAGCTGCTCGACGGCTCGTCCCAGGGCGGGTAGCCCTGTCATGTCGGCGACGAGCAACTGCCACCGCGCGGTCTCGGGAACGTTGTACCAGCGGCGCGGCCGAGTGAGCAGAATGGTCTGCCCTGCGGTGGCGCTGAGCGCCCAGGCGGATGCGACGCCACCCTCGTGGGCGACGAAGTCGATCACCAAGCGTCCCGAAGCCGGGTCGAATCGGCGAACCGTGTAGTTACGGCCTTCCGGGATCGGATCGATGCCGTGGAACCACCACACGCCGTCGATCGCGGTCATTGCAGGTGGGCGGTCCTCGCCGTCGCGGGGGAAGAAGACGGTTACACATTCGTCGGGCGAACCGTTGGAGACGTACTGTGCGATGTCCTCGCCCCCGAACGTCACGCGCACCATGTGCGGTGTCAGCTGCGCGGCGTCGACGACCTCCGCGAACCAGCAGCCTGCTTTCTCCGTCATTCACCGTCCTCGTTCCAGCGCTCGTACGTGTCGGTGGCCCCTCTGCTCGGGTGCTTTCGAGTCTCGCACACCGGCACATCCGCGCTCACGTGTGCGAGGCCGCCGAGAATTCGACGACGGTCGATCCCCATCCCAGTGGGCCGAACCGCGGCACGCCGCCGTTCGCCTCGGACACGAGCGCAGCCAGTTCGGCCTCGGTGCGCAGTCCTGATCCGTACAGGCACAGCCTGCGCAGGTCGTCCTCGGTGTCGTGGTCGTCGGTGGTCGAGGGATCGAGCAGGTCGGTCACCAGGACGACGCGTTGTGCGGAGCCGACCAGAGTGCGCACGAGCAGAGCGGCATCGACGTCGGGGAGCATGTCGACGACACCGACAGCCACAGCCAGGTCCACCGGCACTGCGAGAGGAGTGAACTCGCTGGCATCGATGCGCTGAATGCGGTCGCGGCGTGCAGCGGCGACGTCGGCGAGGTTTCTCTCCCCCAGCGCAGGAAGTCCGACGAGGAAGATCTCGAGATCCGACAGTAACCGTGCCAACGTATCGGCGTACACGCCTGCGCCCTCGCCGTAGACGGCGATGCTGCGCACGTCGGTCAGGTCGATTGCGTCGGGAAGCGCTGGTGCGCGGTACACCGCCTCGAACGCGGCCTCCTCGTGATACCCAGTCGCGAAACCCGGTTCGAGTGCCTTGTCGACGAACCCGTGACCGGTTGCGGGAGAGCCTGTGCGCACCGCGTCGAGCAGCCCGAGGAATGCCATGTCCATCCGGGTGTGAATACTGTCGAATTTCAGTGACTGAGCGACGAACGCATCCTCGTCGGCGAGAAGCGATCCCATCTCGGTCAGGCCGTACCCTGCATCGGATGCCGTGAGCAGACCCATGAGCGCGAGGTGGCGCAGCAGTTTCTCCGTGGCCGATGGGTGCGATTGGCACTGCGCAGCAATGGCTTCCATTGTATCTGCTCCACCGTCGATCGCGGAGAACATCCCCAACGTCACAGCCGTTCTGATTGCCAACGGTGGCAACAACTCCGAGAGCTCGTGCAATGTCTCGGCTGCGCCGTCCTCGCCGGTCGCGGCCGGGTCGCTGTCCGGTGCGGCCTCACGCCGCTTCCAGTAACCCGCGATTTCGATGAACTGCTTGCCGAGCACCTTGTCCTGCTTGGCCCAGCGGCGCAACGGCTTGATGGTCGCCGCCTCACCCGCCACCCACAGGTACGGCTGACCAGGTCGCCACTCCGCGGACTGGACGGACTCGACCAAACGGGATTCCCCGTCGCTCTCGGACCGGTACAGCCACGTGATATCCACGTCCGCATCGGATTTCAGGTCCTGGCGATGCGCAGGTTCGGCCACCTCGATCACCACGGTGGCGGGCAAATCCGGTGGCAACTTTTCGAGGCAGTGCGCGATGGCGGGCAGTGCCGTTTCGTCGCCGGCGACGAGCATCCACTCCACGCCACGCGGGAGAGAGGACGAGTGCTTCGGTCCGGCGACGAGGATCTTCTCCCCCGGCTGCACCCGAGCGGCCCACTCGGCGGCAAGCCCGCCCTCGTGCACGACGAAATCGATGTCCATCTCACGTGCGTGCGCGTCGAATCTCCGCACCGTGTACGTCCGGCTGTACTGAAACGAACCCGAGGGCCAGTCGACGGTCCCGTCCGAGGAATTCTTGGGGACCTCGAACGGAAGCGTGCCCGTCTCCGGATCGACCGGCAACAGCTTGATGTCGTCGTCGAAACCATGGGTACGCACCGGAGGAAGGTCGATACCGT